>ULUE01002439.1_pt1 | contig 38471 bp, 46 predicted proteins | sample 1958211 | NCBI WGS metagenome assembly ULUE01 (sample SAMEA4835752, study PRJEB28245) | human gut metagenome | biome: gut microbiome; material: fecal sample | place: Denmark | collected 2008 | reverse complement strand
CCCGCACGAGCCACGTCGAAGCCGTGGCGGTGATGGGGAAAGGAGAGGCTAAATGATAAGATTCAACAACGACTACAATCACGGGGCTTTTGAGTCCGTGTTAAAGGAGCTTGCCGCCACCAACGGTACAAGCTATGCCGGATACGGTGAGGACGAGTGGTGCGCAAAGGCGGAGAGCATCATTAAAAAGCTCGTTTCAAACGAAGATGCGCTCATAAAGTTCGTCCCCGGCGCAACGCAGGCGAACCTCGTCGTCATTTCGGCGGCGCTGTCTCCCGTGCAGAGCGTCATTGCCGCCGACACAGGTCACATCAACTGCCACGAGGCGGCGTCCATCGAGAACACCGGACACAAGATCCTTGAGCTGCCGAACACCGACGGCAAGATAGACGCACGGCAGATCGCCGCCTGTGCCGCCGCATACTACGACGGCGGAACGCCCGAATATCTCACCGAGCCTAAGATGGTATATCTGTCCTTCCCGACCGAAAAGGGAACGCTCTACTCAAAGCGTGAGCTGCGGGAGATAAGCGAGGTGTGCAAACGCTACGGAATGTATCTGTTTGTGGACGGCGCAAGGATGGGCTACGGTCTCGGCTCCGAGCGCAACGACCTGACGCTGCGGGATTTTGCTGAGCTTTGCGATGTGTTCTACATCGGCGGAACGAAGTGCGGTGCGCTGTTCGGCGAGGCGCTTGTCATCACCGAGGCGTCGCTTAAATACCGCTTCAAGGCGCACATGAAGCAAAACGGTGCGGTTTTGGCAAAGGGTTGGCTTATGGGACTGCAATTTGCGGTCATGCTCCAAAACGGCGAGTATTTTGAACGGACAAAGCGTGCCGATGAGCTTGCGATGCAGATAAAAACGGCGTTTGAGCGCAAGGGCGTTCCGTTTTGGGCAGACAGCTTTACAAACCAGCAGTTTGTCATCCTGAGCGACAGCCAAAAGGAGGCGCTTGCGAAGGGCTACTACTTCGAGGAGGAGGGTACCGTACCGCAGGGTACGGTCGTGCGCTTCTGCACGAGCTGGGCAACGACTCAGGCGGAGGTCGATGCCCTCGTCGCCGACATCGCCAAGCTGTGACGGGAAAGGAGTACGATGTGAACTACGATCTTGACAGATTCCGCAGAGCGCAGAGGGGAAGCTATGACGAGGCGCTTTCCGAGATAAGAGCGGGACGGAAAAACGGACACTGGATGTGGTACGTCTTTCCGCAGCTTTCGGGGCTTGGCATGAGCGCCACCTCGCTGTACTACGGCATACGGAGCTTGGGGGAGGCAAGAGCCTATTTTGACGATCCCGTCCTCGGCGCTCGGCTGCGTGAGATAAGCGAGGCGCTCCTTGAACTTTCCACCTCCGACGCTTCCGCCGTGTTCTGGTACCCGGACGATCTGAAGCTGCGCTCGTGCATGACGCTCTTTGCCGCTGCCGCTCCCGAATGCGAAACCTTCTCCCGTGTGCTGAGTAAGTTCTTTGACGGGAAGCCCGATGAGGCGACGCTGAGACTTTTATCGCAGGAAAACGGCAAAAATTAGCGCAGCGGCGTAAAAAATGCTTGCTATTGCGGCATAGCTGTGTTATAGTAATAGAGCTAATTTGTTGATTTTCGAAAGGATTGATATATAAATGGGAACCGTTAAACTCATTCTTACCATTCTTCAGCTCGTATCCGGTCTTGCAGTTACCGTCGTCGTTCTTCTTCAGAGCGGCAAAAGCGCAGGACTTTCCGGCGCCATCGCCGGCGGTGCGGAAACCTTTATGAGCAAGGGCAAAGCAAAGACTTGGGACGCAAAGCTTGCAAAGGCAACTAAGTGGTTCGCCTTGGCGTTCGTTCTCCTCACCCTTACGCTGAATCTCATAAAGTAAGTTGTGAACATGACGGCGGTGCAGCTTTTGCTGCACCGCCTGTTGCATTTTTTGACACGGAGGAGCTCTTATGAAAAACAAAACTTACGTTCTCAAAAATGCGGTCATCCTCGACGGCACCGAAAATATGCAGCCGATAACGGGGGAAAAGCTGCTCATCGAAAACGGAATCATTGCGGACATTTTGCCCGACGACGCCGATACCGGCAGCGCTGAGGTCATTGACCTTAACGGTAAGTACCTCATGCCGGGGCTTATAAATCTTCATGTGCATCTGCCGGGTTCGGGTATGCCGAAGCACACCAAAAAGCAGAACGCCGAAAGCGTGCGGCGGCTCATGTCCTTTGCACCCAGCAGGGCGGTGGTGCGCTCTCTTTGCCGCGGCTTTGCAAAGACTGAGCTTCTCTCCGGCGTCACCACGATCCGCACCGTCGGCGGTCTCGGAGACATCGACGGCAGGATCAGGGATGCGATAAATTCGGGACGCACCTTAGGCCCCCGTATGCTCGTTTCGAACATGGCGGTATCGGTGCCGGGCGGTCACATGGCGGGCGTTTTGGCTTACGAGGCCGAAAGCGTTGCCGACTGCGAAAAGTACGTCCGCCTTATCGCAAAGGATTCGCCCGACCTCATAAAGCTCATGATAACCGGCGGCGTGCTTGACGCAAAAAAGCGTGGCGAGCCGGGCGAGCTTAAAATGAGTCCCGAACTCGTGAAGGCGTGCTGCGACACGGCGCACGAACTCGGCTACAAGGTCGCAGCGCACGTCGAAAGTCCGGCGGGACTTAAGGCGGCGCTCTACGGCGGCGTGGACACGATAGAACACGGTGCGCAGCCGGACGACGAGACGATGACGGAATTTTTAAAAAGCGGAGCCGCCCACGTCTGCACCATCTCTCCGGCAATACCCTGCGCACTGTTTGACAGGGAGATAAGCGGTGCAAGCGAGACGGTGCAGTTTAACAGCCGTGTCGTGCTTGACGGTGTTATTGCCTGCGCAAAGGCGGCGCTCAAAAACGGCGTCCCCGTCGGACTCGGAACCGACACCGCCTGCCCCTACGTCACACACTACGATATGTGGCGTGAGCTTGCGTACTTCGTAAAGTATGTCGGCGTTGACAACGCCTTTGCGCTGCACACCGCCACCTGCATTAACGCCCGCATTGCCGGCATTGAGGCGGAAACGGGTACGGTCGAGGTCGGGAAATCGGCTGACCTTTTGATATGCGAGGGCGATCCGCTCCGTGACATCTCCGTCCTGCGCAATCCCTCCGCTGTCGTGATGCGGGGCAGGTACATCGACGCACCCCGTGTGAAGAAGTACCCAAATGTCGAAAAAGAGCTTGATAAATATTTATAATTGTTGTACTATTATTCAATAATCCGCGCTATTATTCGGAAAGAGGTGTATTGATATGCAGAGAGACAGGCTCGGAAGCCGTCTTGGATTCCTGATGCTCAGCGCTGCCTGTGCGATAGGCTTGGGCAACGTTTGGAAATTCCCCTACATGGCGGGTCAGTACGGAGGCGGCGCCTTCGTCGTCGTGTACCTTGCCTTCCTCGTGCTTTTGGGGATCCCCGTGCTGCTGACCGAGTTTACGATGGGCAGAGCCGCTCAGAAAAGCCCCGTGAAGATGTATCAGGCGCTTGAGCCTAAGGGCAGCAAGTGGCACATCCACGGCGGCATCGCAATGGCGGGTAACTACCTGCTTATGATGTTCTACGTCAACGTCGCAGGCTGGCTGATGTACTACCTCGTTGCGACCGCCGCAGGCAAGTTTGAGGGTCTGAACGCACAGCAGGTCGCAGCCGAGTTCGGCAGCTTCTGCTCCGATCCGGCGCTTATGCTCGTGTGCATGGCGGCGGCCGTCATAATCGGCTTCTTTATCTGCTCGTTCAGCCTGCAAAAGGGGCTTGAGCGCATAACGAAGTACATGATGATCGGACTTTTCATACTGATGATAGTCCTTGCGGTGAACAGCTTTTTCATGGACGGCGCAAGGGAGGGTCTGAGCTTCTACCTAAAGCCCGACTTCTCGAATTTCAGCGTTGAGCTTGTCATCGGCGCAATGACGCAGGCATTTTTCACCCTCGGTCTCGGCGTCGGCGCAATGGCGATATTCGGCAGCTACATCGGTAAGGAGCGTTCGCTCCTCGGCGAGTCGGTGAACGTCGTAATTCTCGACACAATCGTCGCCATCACTGCCGGACTCATCATATTCCCCGCCTGCTTCAGCTACGGGGTCGAGGTCAGCTCCGGTCCCCCGCTGATATTCATAACTCTGCCGAACATCTTCGCAAATCTGCCGCTCGGCAGACTGTGGGGAAGCCTGTTCTTCCTGTTTATGTGCTTTGCCGCAATAAGCACCGTGCTTGCGACCTTTGAGAACATCATGGCGTGCTGCATCGACCTTTTCGGCTGGAGCCGCAAAAAGGCTGCGCTCATAAACTGCATTGCGATGCTCGTCCTTGCGACGCCGTGCGCACTCGGCTTTAACCTGTGGAGCGGCTTTATGCCCTTCGGCGAGGGAAGCAATGTCCTGAGCCTTGAGGACTTCGTGCTGAGCAACGTGCTGCTGCCGATCGGCGCTCTGTGCTTTGTTTTGTTCTCGACCCTGAAAAAGGCGTGGGGCTGGGATAACTTCGTTGCGGAGGCGAACTCCGGCAAGGGCATGAAGGTCAAAAAGTGGATGAAGGGCTATATGTGCTATGTGCTTCCGCTTATCATTATCGCACTGTTTGTGACGGGTATTTTGACATTCTTCAAGGTGATTTAAGGTATGGCATTTGACCTTTCGGGGAAGCTCTCAAAGAAAATGATGAGCGACCCCAAATTCCGAGAGGCGCTCGATGAGTCTAAGCGTGTGCATCTTCGGACCTTCGGCGAGATACTGGAGCCTGCGTTTACGGATGACCCCACCGGGGAGATCGAGCTTGTCGGCGCTCTGAACTTTATCAGCCGGGGCGAGTACGACAAGGCGCTGCGCAAGCTGCTGCGTATCGAAAAGCGCTGCGCCTGCCCGGAGGATACCTGCGCCGTGCAGTTTTTCGCCGGGCTTGCGTATGAGCGGTCGGGCATGACCGTACCCGCCATACAGCGCTTTTTCGCTTCCGCCGCTGCCGTACCGGGGCATTACATGACGCACGTCATGCTTGCAAGGCTCCTGCACACGAACAAAAGCTTCGATGCGGCGCTGACAAATTATCTGCTTGCCGTGCAGCTTATCGAAAGGCTTGAACCGAAGGACGAGGTGCCTGCCGTGAATCCGAGGACGCTCAGGAGCGCAATGATCGCAGGCGCAGCGGGGTGCAGCCTTATGATGGGCGACTACGACGATGCGGAGTGGGCGCTGTGCGAGGCTGAGTCAAACGGCTTTGACAGCCCGAAGCTAAGCGTCCTCTACGCCATGCTCTACGCCGCAACGGACAGAAAGGCGTTGGCACGTGAGAAGCTCTCGGAGCTGAGAAAGCGTGATCCGGAGCTTGAAAGCAGAGTCGCACTTGAGGTCGAAACCGTGATCGCAGGGAAAAATCCGAGGTTTGCCGTTTTGAAGGATGCGCTGAACGCCGTCGATTACGAGGGCTTCTGGCGACGCTTTGCCGAGCGGGAGCGGCACTATGCCGTGATGATCTCGTCCGGCTCTGCGACCGCACTTGCCGCCGCAAACGAGCTGAGCCGTGAGCTTACGGAGCTGTTCGGATTCCCGAATGCCGAGCTTGCGGTCGCCGTTGGCTGCGAGAAGGACGGCTTTGAGATCACCGTGTCCGACAACTACGTTCTGTCTTTAAGCGTCGGCGTGGAAAAGCTGCTCTCGGTGCAGCCGGAGGAGCTTAAACACGATTGGAAGTTTACCTCGGTACACTGAGGTCGGAGGAACGCATGATAGAATTTGTTTTACTTGACATTGACGATACGCTGCTTGACTTCGGCAAGGCGGAGGCGGCTGCGGTGTCCCGCACGTTTTCGGAGCTGGGGATACCGTCCGACACTGCGATGATACGGCGCTACAGCGAGATAAACGACGAGCAGTGGAAGCTGTTGGAGCGTGGCGAGATCAAAAGGGAAGAGGCGCTCGTGCGCAGATACAAGCTGCTGTTCGATGAGTACGGCATTACGGCGTCGCCCGAAAAGGCGGAGGACAGGTACGAGTTTTTGCTCGGCATCGGGCATTACTTCGTTGACGGTGCGCCGGAGCTGCTTCAGGCGCTTTGCGGGAAGTACAGACTGTTTATCGTGTCAAACGGCACGGGTTCGGTTCAGGACAGCCGCATAGAAAGCGCCGGGATTGCAAAATACTTTGAAAATATTTTCATCTCGGAGCGCCTCGGTGCGGACAAGCCCTCGAAAAAGTTTTTTGAGCTTTGCTTTGAGCGCATACCCGGCTTTGACAGGGAACGTGCGATAATTCTCGGCGACCGTCTGTCGTCGGACATCCTCGGCGGCATAAACGCCGGTGTGCGCACCTGTTGGTTTAATCCGACCGGTCTGCCGCAGGACCCGAAGATAAGACCGGACTTTACGATAAGCAGTCTTGCGGAGTTTCCGCCGCTGCTCAAAGAGCTATGATAATGAAAAGCACCCGAAAGCTTAACTTTCGGGTGCTTTTTGCAGAGACAAAATAAAAAGGCGACGGGAAACCGTCGCCTTTTTATTCCTCAGGGATGCAGCTTGTCGTGGATCTTGTCCAGGACTGCAAATTCGTCGTCGGAATCGGGCTCATGCTCAAGAATGATGGACTTAATGAACTCGTAAAGGCACATTGTTTTTTCCTCCTAAGTGGTGTTGACTATTTCCACTGTCATATTACCAAATTCAACCTCGTTTGTCAAGAGACAAAATCTTTTATAACTTTAAAAAGAAAGTAATTTAAATAACAAACAATGCTTACACCACAGTTTTAAATAATATGTACAGATAATATACAGATTGCGAGGAATGCGTCTATAAAAATTTAAACCGGATAATGAATTTATAGCCGAAATTTGAAGCAGATATGCATTTTTATTCATTTTAGAATACAAAGTAAGAATTTTAACTAAAAAACCCCAAAGGCTTTGCCTTTGAGGTTTTTCGTACAGCGCAGGCGTATAGGCGCCGGCTGTAATAAATGCGTTTACTCAGCGCTTTTTCTTGCCGAAGATGCCCTTTGGGTCCGTCTGCTCGCCCATTCCGGCGGCAAACTGACGCAGAAGCTCCTTCTGCGCAGAGGTGAGTCCCTTGGGGACTGCGACACGGACGGTCACGAACTGGTCGCCTCTGCCGCCGCCTCGCAGGAAGGGGATGCCCTTGCCCTTGAGTCTGAAGGTAGTACCCGTCTGCGTTCCTTCGGGAACGGTCAGCTTCACCTTGCCGTCAAGCGTCGGAACTTCGATCTCGGCGCCGAGCGCCGCCTGCGTAAAGGACACGTTCTGCTCAAGCAGCACGGAGCTGCCTTCACGCTCAAAGTATGCGTGCGGCTGAACGATGACGGTCACGAGCAGGTCTCCGGCAGGACCGCCGTTTATTCCGGCGTTGCCTTTGCCGCGCTTGGAGAGTGTCTGCCCGTCGTCGATGCCGGCGGGGATCTTGACCTCCTCCTTTATCTGCCTGCGAACGCTGCCTGCGCCTCGACAGGTCTTGCACGGGGTGCGGATGATCTTGCCTCTGCCGTTGCACTTGGGGCAGGGGGAGGTGGACTGCATTGCACCGAAGGGGGTGCGCTGCGTCGTTCTGACGGTGCCGGTGCCGTTACATTCCTTGCAGACCTCCGGGGTCGTGCCTTCCGCACAGCCGCTGCCTTTGCAGTCGGCACACTGCTCGACACGTCCGATGAAAATCTCCTTCACGGTACCGAAGGCAGCCTCCTCAAACTTGACGTTCACGGATGCACGTATGTTGTCGCCCTTGCGGGGGGCGTTGCTGCTCTTACCGCCGCCGCCGAAGCCGAATATGTCTCCGAATATGTCGCCGAAGCCCCCGAAGCCGCTAAAACCGCCGAAGTCGCCGAAGCCTCCGAAACCGCCGCCGTAGCCCTGCGAGGGGTCAAAGGCTGCGTGACCGAACTGATCGTACTTTGCACGCTTGTCGGAGTCGGAGAGGATCTCATACGCCTCGTTTATCTCCTTAAAGCGGGCCTCGCACGCCTTGTCGCCTGGGTGCAGGTCGGGGTGATTTTCCTTGGCAAGCTTCCTATATGCTTTTTTAAGCTCATCCGCGGTTGCGGTCTTGCTTACGCCGAGAACCTCATAGTAATCTCTTTTTTCTGCCATAAATATACCTCAAAATGTGGGCGTACAGGGTACGCCCACATTTATACTCAAGCGAATTACTTCTTGTCGTCGTCCACTACGGTGTAGTCCGCATCGTAGTAGTCCTGACCGCCTGCTGCGCCTGCGTCACCGCCGGCTGCCTGAGAGGGATCAAAGCCTGCTGCCTGTGCCTGCTGATAGATCTTGCCGAACACGTCGGTCAGCTCGGCGGTAGCCTTCTTGATGCTCTCGGTGTCGGTGCCGGTGAGTGCGGTCTTGAGGGACTGAAGCTTGCCGTCTATCTCGCTCTTGAGTGCCGGGTCGATCTTGTCGCCAGCTTCCTCAAGTGCCTTCTCGGTCTGGTACACGATCTGATCACCCTGGTTGCGGGTGTCGATCTCGTCCTTGCGCTTTGCGTCCTCCGCTGCGTACATTTCGGCTTCCTTGACGGCCTTGTCGATGTCCTCCTTGGACATGTTGGTCGAGGAGGTGATGGTGATGTGCTGCTCCTTGCCGGTGCCAAGGTCCTTTGCGGAGACGTTTACGATGCCGTTTGCGTCGATGTCGAAGCTGACTTCAATCTGAGGAATGCCCCTGCGTGCCGGAGCGATGCCGTCAAGGTGGAAGCGGCCGAGGCTCTTGTTGTACTGAGCCATCTCACGCTCGCCCTGAAGGACGTTGATCTCGACAGAGGTCTGATTGTCGGCTGCGGTGGAGAACACCTGGCTCTTCTTGGTCGGGATGGTGGTGTTGCGGTCGATAAGACGGGTGCATACGCCGCCGAGGGTCTCGATACCGAGGGACAGCGGGGTGACGTCCAGAAGGAGGATGCCCTCAACGTCGCCGCCGAGAACGCCGCCCTGGATAGCTGCACCGATTGCAACGCATTCGTCGGGGTTGATGCCCTTGAAGCCTTCCTTGCCGGTGAGCTGCTTTACCATCTCCTGAACTGCGGGGATACGGGAGGAGCCGCCGACCATGAGGACCTTGGTGATCTGGCTTGCGGACAGACCGGAGTCTGCAAGTGCCTGCTTTACGGGGCCTGCGGTCTTCTCAACGAGGTGGTGGGTCAGCTCGTTGAACTTTGCACGGGTAAGGGTGAGGTCGAGGTGCTTGGGTCCGGTCGCATCTGCGGTGATGTAAGGCAGATTGATGTTGGAGGTGGTGACACCGCTCAGCTCGATCTTTGCCTTCTCGGCTGCCTCACGCAGACGCTGCATTGCGACCTTGTCGCCGGACAGGTCGATGCCCTCTGCCTTCTTGAACTCGTCAACGAGGTACTTGGTGATGCAGGCGTCGAAGTCGTCGCCGCCGAGACGGTTGTTGCCTGCGGTCGCAAGAACTTCGATAACGCCGTCGCCGATCTCAAGGACGGAGACGTCGAAGGTGCCGCCGCCGAGGTCGTAGACCATGATCTTCTGATCGCTTTCCTTATCGAGACCGTATGCGAGTGCCGCTGCGGTAGGCTCGTTTATGATACGCTTTACGTCCAGTCCTGCAATGCGGCCTGCGTCCTTGGTTGCCTGACGCTGCGCGTCGGTGAAGTATGCAGGAACGGTGATGACCGCTTCGGTCACGGGCTGACCGAGGTAGCTCTCGGCGTCGGCCTTGAGCTTCTGAAGGATCATGGAGGAGATCTCCTGAGGAGTGTATGCCTTGTTGTCGATATTTACCTTGTAGTTGGAACCCATCTCACGCTTGATGGAGGAAATGGTGCGGTCGGGGTTGGTGATAGCCTGACGCTTTGCGACCTGACCTACCATCCTTTCGCCGGTCTTTGCGAATGCTACGACGGACGGGGTGGTGCGTGCGCCTTCTGCGTTTGCGATAACAACGGTTTCGCCGCCTTCCATGACGGCTACGCAGCTATTGGTTGTACCGAGGTCGATACCTATAATCTTACTCATAATAATTTCCTCCTATTTGAAAATGAAAATAATATACTTTTTTATATAATCAGTTTGCCACTTTGACCATGGCAAAACGGATTACCTTGTCACCGAGGGTAAAGCCCCTCTGGAACACTTCGACTATCTCGTTTTCGCCGAAGCTCTCGTCCTCAACGTGCATGACCGCATTGTGCTTTTCGGGGTCGAACTTCTCGCCCTCCGCTGCGATCTCGGTGACGCCGAGTCCGTCCATCGTGGATTTGAACTGCGCCATTATCATCTCGACGCCCTTGCGGTACGCCTCGTCCGCAGTCGCCTGCTTTAAGGCACGCTCAAGATTGTCGTACACCGGAAGGAACTTGCGCAGCGTGTCGACCTTGATGTCGGTGTAAAGCGAATCCTTTTCCTTCTGGCTTCTCTTGCGGAAGTTGTCGTACTCGGCGGCGAGGCGAAGGTATTTGTCCTTTTCCTCACGGACGAGCTTTTCGGCGGCTTCCTTTAAGTCGGGAGCCTTTTTGGACTCCTTGTCCTTTTCCTTTTTGGGCTTGGACTTCTTTTCCTTTTTAGGTTCCTCCTCGACGGGGGCTGTCTCCTTGCTTTCTTCGGCGGCGCTTTCCTCGACGGGGGCGGTGTCCTTTTTCTCTTTCTCAGTGCTCATCTATAATGTCATCTCCCTTGATTATCAGCTTGTTGTGCATTCCCGACGGGGGAGCCTCTCCGCCGCCGAGACGCTTTGAAAGACCTGCCGCAAGGAAGCTGAGCTTAGCTGCCACTGCGGAATAATCCATTCTCGTGGGTCCTACCACTCCGATAAGCCCCTTCGTATTGTCGCCCATGTCATAGCTCGCTATGACGACGCTGGAGTCTTTAAGCTCCTCGGCGACGTTTTCGGGACCTATCAGCACCGTGACGTCCGAATTGGGATCGATAACGTTGCCGGATATTAAATGTCCGCCGTCGGACAGGTAGCTCATCAGGCGGTGCGCCTTGTCGGGATCTCGAAACTCCGGCTGACTAAGCAGCCTATTTTCACCCGTGACGAAGGCTTCGACTCCGCTTTGCCCCGCAAGTATCTCCATCGCAAAGGAGGCGATGACTGCGGTGAGCCCCATCGTATCGTCCGCCGCACGCTCGGTGCTGTTGATCAGCAGCGGCGTTATCTTCTCGTTCGATATTCCGGTGAAGTTTGCGTTAAAGAGAGAGGAGAGCTTTGCGATCATCCCGGAATCCACCGAGATCGGCAGGTGTACAAGCTTGTTCTTAACGATATTGTTGCTCAGCATCGCCACAATTATGAACGTGTTGGCATCAATATATATAAGATCAAAGCGCTTTATCGTGGCGGGGGCATAGCTCGTGAGCATGAGACTCGGATAATCCGTGAGCTGTGACGCCATTTTGCCGACGTCGCTCATCATGCTGTCAAGCTGCGTCATCTTATCGTTCAGGCGGCGGTTAATCTCCTCCGTCTCCTCAAGCGAAAGCTTCTGCCTGTGCATAAGCTCGTTGACGTATATCCTATAGCCCGCAGGGGTCGGCACACGTCCGGCAGAGGTGTGCGGCTGCTCAAGATAGCCCATCGAGGTAAGCTCCGACAGCTCGTTGCGGATCGTTGCGGAGCTGCATCCGAGGTCGGCGATGCGGGCAATGGCCTTGCTGCCGACGGGTTCTGCCGTTCTGATATGCTCCTCGACAAGCGCCGCAAGTATTTTCTTTTTACGTTCGCTTATGCTCATTTGGCACTCGCACCTCGCTAATGCTGGCACTCTCTTTATCTGAGTGCTAATATAGCACTATTTTTTGCCGCTGTCAAGGCTTTTATTCAAAAAGTTGCAAGAAAAATTATATATTTTTTCGCACAAAAGTTTGTGAGGGCATTTTGAAAGCGCCGCTTGCATAGGCTGTTAAAAAAGCAAAGGAGCGAAAACATGGCATACGAGGAAAAAAGCAAGGCGGCGCCCAAAAATCACGGTCTGAGCATGGAAAATCGCAGCAAGCTGTCGGTGACGGGGGTCGAGGACGTGGAAAGCTTCGACGAGACCGAGGTCGTCATGCAGACGGCGCAGGGCAATCTCGTGGTGCGGGGCAGCGGACTGCATATCGGGAAAATCAATCTTGACGCCGGGGAGCTGAACGTCGAGGGGCTTATAAGCGAGCTTTTGTACGAGGAGACGCCCTCATCCTCCGGCGGCTTTTGGTCGAGGCTTTTCGGATAAATGGAGCTTGAGGTAAAGCGCCAGCTTTTGCAGCTCGTCGCCGCCTACGCAGCGGGGCTGGGGCTTGGCGTTATCTACGATGCGCTTAGGGCGATACGCCGCCGCTTGGGGCTGAACTGGTTTTTCGACCTGCTCTTTGCCAGCGCTTTGGGCTTTGTGCTGTTTACGCTGGGCATGAGCGTCGGCGACGGGGAGCTGAATCTCTTTATGGCGGGCTTTGCCGCCTTGGGCTTTTACACATATATGCGGCTGCTAAGCCGTCTGTTTTTGCCGGTCTTTGCAGCATTTACGGGTCTTTTGGCGCTGATTTTGCGTCCGTTTCGCATTGTCGGAAAATTTTTTGCCGATCAAGCAAAAAATGTCTTTTCAAATTGCCGAGCATGGTTTACAATGAAAAGAAAATCGGACCGTGATTCGGGAGGCGATGCGATTGAGGCCGAAGCTGCTTACGATAGGCGGGGCGGTGATTGCGGCGCTGCTGATATATGCGGCGTGGAATCTTGCGGAGACGATGGACGCTCTGCGGGACGCAAAAGATATGACTGAGCTGCTGCAGCGGGAAATTGACGATACTCAGGCGGAGACAGACGAGCTTGAGGAAAAGCTTTTGAGCTGCGATACGGATGAGTTTATTAAAGGTATAGCGAGAGACAGGCTCGGACTGGTTGAGCCGGGCGAAATCATATTCATAGATAATTACAGGTAAACGGGGTAAAACGATTCATGCAGTTTGAAATTGGAGAAGTGCTGGAAGGCAAGGTAACGGGTATCACCAAGTTCGGAGCTTTTGTCGCTCTGCCGGGCGGACAAAGCGGACTTGTGCATATTTCCGAGGTGGCGAATGCGTATGTCGCAGACATACACGATTTTCTGAGCGTAGGTCAGACCGTTAAGGTGAAGCTTATCAGCATAAACGACGGGAAGCTGAACCTCTCCGTCAAGAAGGCGGAGCCTGCGCCGAAGCCCGCCTTCGAGCGCCAAAGGCAGGAAAAGCCCAACCGTCAGCCGCAGCGGACGGTGCAGGCGCCTCCGCAGACGCAGGAGACAAGCGCCGACAAGAGCTTTGAGGATAAGCTCAAGAAGTTTATGCAGGAATCGGACAGCCGCATTGCCGGAAACCCCATGTATGCGGACAGGGGCAAGTCCCGCCGCCGCAGATAAGTGCGCCTTACGGCGCACTTTTTTACGGGAGAAAAACGCATGAAGGAAATTACGATAGGAAAAAACGACGCAGGTCAGAGACTTGACCGCTTCGTCGGCAAGGCGGTGCCGCTGCTGCCGGAGTCGCTGCTGCAAAAGTATATACGCTTAAAGCGTATAAAGGTGAACTCCAAGGGTGCAAAGCGCGACACGAGACTTTGCGAGGGCGACGTTTTGAGCCTTTACATAAACGACGAGTTTTTTGAAAAGCCGAGGGAGGAAAACTCCTATTTGAAGGTCGGCACGCCGAAGCTCACCGTGGTCTACGAGGACGAGAACATCCTGCTTGCCGACAAAAAGCCCGGCGTTTTGTGTCATAGCGCAGGACAGTGGGATTACAACACGCTCATCGCAAACATCCAGGCGTATCTGGCGCAGAAGGGCGAGTGGCAGCCCAAGGCGGAAAACTCCTTCGCTCCGGCGCTGTGCAACCGCATCGACCGCAACACGGGCGGCATCGTGATCGCAGCGAAAAACGCCGAGAGCCTGCGCATTCTGAACGACAAGATAAAGGACAGGGAGATAGAAAAATTCTACCTCTGCGCCGTCACTGGTACGCCGAAGCCGGCCTCCGGCAGGTTGGAAAACTATCTGTTCAAGGACGCAAAGAAAAATCAGGTCTATGTAAAGGACAAGCCCATGCCGGGGGCAAAGCCCGCTGCGACGGAGTATCGGGTCATATGCACCAAGGGCAGACTGTCGCTCGTGGAGTGCAGGCTTTTAACGGGTCGCACCCACCAAATAAGGGTGCAGATGGCGCACGCAGGCTGGCCCCTGCTCGGCGACGGGAAGTACGGCAGGGAGCGGGTGAACCGTGAGTACGGCGAAAAGGGGCAGGCGCTTTATTCCTACCGCCTGCGCTTTGATTTCCCCACGGACGCAGGGATATTAAACTACCTCAGAGGCAGAGAATTTGCCGTGGAGTCCGTCGATTTTGCCGAAAAATATTTCGGCATTGCCGAGCTTCGTGACATTTGGAGCAAAATGCAGGAAAATTGTTGATTTTTGTTGACTTTACGGCGTCATGTATGTATATTGGTAGCGATGCAAAGGGCATTCCGGAGGCAGGTTCCGGAATGCCCTTAAACAATTTTAGCGCATTTGCGCCGGAAATGGGGGAGGATAAATGTCCAAGGAACTCATTCGCCTTGTTAATTGCAAAATGGCGTTTGACGATGAAATCGTTTTAGACGATATTAACCTGTATTTTAATGATAAGGAATTTCTGACGCTGCTCGGTCCGTCCGGCTGCGGCAAGACAACGACGCTCAGGATAATCGGCGGCTTTATCAAGCCGACCTCCGGAGACGTTATGTTTGACGGCGTCAGGATAAACGATGTCCCGCCTCACAAAAGAAAGGTCAACACGGTCTTTCAGAAGTACGCTCTGTTTCCTCATCTCGACGTTTACGAAAACGTCGCCTTCGGTCTGCGCATAGCAAAGGTGCCGGAGGAGGAGATCGACGAGCGTGTCACCGAAATGCTTGAGATAGTGAGCCTCAAGGGTTTTGAAAACCGCAGAGTGGCTCAGCTCTCCGGCGGTCAGCAGCAGCGTGTCGCAATTGCTCGTGCGCTCGTGAACCGCCCCAAGGTGCTGCTGCTCGACGAACCCCTGGGCGCTTTGGATCTGCGTCTCCGCAAGGATATGCAGAACGAGCTCAAGCGTATTCAGCAGGCGATGGGCATTACTTTTATATATGTAACTCACGATCAGGAGGAGGCGCTCTCCATGTCCGACACCGTCGTCGTCATGGACAAGGGCCGCATCCAGCAGATCGGTACGCCGGAGGATATTTACAACGAGCCTAAAAACGCCTTCGTTGCGGATTTCATCGGCGAAAGCAATATCCTCGACGGCGTGATGCTTGAGGACAGACTCGTGAAGTTCTTCGGCAAACGCTTTAAGTGCGTTGACGCAGGCTTTGAGAAAAACGAACCCGTGGACGTCGTTATCCGTCCGGAGGACATCGACATCGTGCCGCCGGACAACGGTCACCTTTGCGGCACCGTCACCTCGGTCACGTTTAAGGGTGTGCATTACGACACGATCGTCGATTTTAAGGGCTTTAAGTGGCTCATTCAGACGACGGACTACCACTCCGTCGGCGAGTATATAGGCATACGCCTTGAGCCGGAGGACATTCACATCATGCACAAGAGCGAATACTCCGGTATGTTCGGCGATTACAGCTCCTACTCTGCGGAATACGACGAGATGGACGATCCCGACCTGTATCCCGAAGGTGAGGAGGAGACGGCGGCGGAGGAAAGCGAAGATGAAGACTAAGCTTGCCGCACCTTACCTCGTGTGGATGGCGCTGTTTACCGTCATCCCGCTGCTCATCGTGGCGTACTACGCCCTGACCGATTCGCAGACAGGTCAGTTCACCCTCGCAAATCTTCAGAACCTCGGAAATTACATCCCCATCCTCATAAAGAGCATTTGGCTTGCGCTCATCTCCTCGATCATCTGCCTCGTTATCGGCTACCCGGTGGCGTACTACATCGAAAGCCGCTCCGAGCTTAAGCAGCGCATACTCTATATGCTCATCATGCTGCCCATGTGCATCAGCTTCCTGCTGCGCACGCTTGCGTGGGTCGCACTGACCGAGGATACGGGTATTATCAACAACTTCATCATGGCACTCGGTCTAAAGCCGCTGCCGCTTATCCGCAACAACGGCGCCGTCGTCCTCGGCATGGTGTACAACTACCTGCCGTACATGATAATGCCGCTGTACAGCGTCATCGTCAAGATCGACGGCCGCCTCGTCGAAGCGGCGCAGGACCTCGGCTGCAACAATGCGGGCGTGTTTAAGAGGGTCATTTTGCCGCTGTCGATGCCCGGCATCGTCTCCGGCTTTACCATGGTGTTCGTGCCTGCCGTGTCCACCTTCTACATCTCGCAGAAGCTCGGCTCCTCCGGCACGACCCTTATAGGCGACGTTATCGAGAGCCAGTTTAAGACCGCATACAACCCCAACCTCGGCGCAGCGCTCAGTCTCGTGCTGATGGTCGTCATCTTCATCTGCATCGGAGTCATGAACCGCTTCGGCGACGACGAGGAGGTGATCACGGTATGAGGCGCTTCAACAAGATATTTACCGTGGTCGTCCTGCTGTTTCTGTACATCCCCATGATCGTGCTTGCGGTCGGGTCGTTTAACAGCGGTATGGACATTGCGGTGTTCAAGGACTTTACCCTGGATAACTACCGTGAGCTGTTTTCCGACGGCGTGCTTCTGCCGCTGCTTCTAAACTCGGCGATAGTCGCCGTCATCGCTTCCGTCATTGCGACCGTTTTGGGTACGGCGGCGGCGATCGGCATAAACTCCATGAGTCCCAAGCTGCGCAAGCTGTCCATGAGCATCACGAACATCCCCATGACGAACCCTGAGATCGTCACCGGCGTTTCGCTGGCGCTGCTCTTTGCCTTCGTCGGTACGCTGCTGAAGATAAACAACATCCTCGGCTTTGCGACGCTGCTCATAGCGCACGTCACCTTCTGCCTGCCCTACGTCATTCTGTCGGTCATGCCGAAGCTGCATCAGATGGACCCGAACCTCAACGAGGCGGCGCAGGATCTCGGCTGCACCCCGGTGCAGGCGTTTTTCAAGGTCGTTATCCACGAGATAACGCCGGGCATCATCTCCGGTGCTCTCATGTCCTTTACCATGAGCCTCGACGATTTCGTCATCAGCTATTTCGTCTACGGACCCAAGTTCGTGACGCTGCCCGTCGAGATCTACAACTACACCAAAAAGCCCCTGCACCCCAAAATTTACGCACTTTTCACCCTCCTGTTTGCGGTCATTCTGATCGTTATGGTCGTTATGAACCTGCTGCAGGCGAAGGACGAAAAGCGTGTCCGTGACAACAAAAAGGCGTTCGGAAGAAAGAAGGTGGGTGCATGAAAAGATTCTTTGCAGCCCTTTTAACCCTTCTGATGCTCCTTGCACTCGCACCCGTTCTGCCGTCGCCGACGGCAAGCGCCGAGGAGGTCACGATAAACGTCTACAACTGGGGACAGTACATTTCCGACGGAAGCGACGGCTACATCGACGTCAACGCCGCATTTACCGAGGCGACGGGCATCAAGGTCAACTACATGACCTTCGACTCGAACGAGACGATGTACACAAAGCTCAAGACCGGCGGCAGCAGCTACGACGTCATTATCCCCTCGGACTACATGATAGCAAGGCTCATTGAGGAGGATATGCTTGAGGAGCTGGACTTTGACAACATCCCCAACTACTCGCTCATAGGCGACGCATACAAGAACACCGCCTACGACCCCGACAACAAATACTCCGTGCCTTACACATGGGGTACCGTCGGTATTATCTACAACTCAAAGTATGTCGATGAGGCGGACGTCGGCTCGTGGGACCTGCTCTGGAACGAGAAATACTCCGGTAAGATCCTGATGTTCAACAATCCCAGAGACGCATTTGCGATCTCCGAGCTGCTGCTCGGCATCGACGTCAACTCCGAAAACGAGGATGAGCTGCGCAGTGCAGCCTACAAGCTCATCGAGCAGAAGCCCCTCGTGCAGAGCTACGTCATGGACGAAATCTTCGGCAAGATGGAGAGGGAGGAGGCGTGGATAGCGCCATATTATGCGGGCGACTACCTGCTGATGGCGAAGGAAAATCCCGACCTGCGCTTCTACTTCCCGGAGGAGGGCTTTAACCTCTTTATTGACGCAATGTGCATCCCCAAGGGCTGTCAGAACAAGGAGGCTGCCGAGGCGTACATCAACTTCCTTTGCTCGGCTGAGATAAGCGGCGAAAACCTCGACTACCTCGGCTACTCGACCCCGGTCCCCGACGCAAAGGAGTTCATGGACCCCGAAACCGCCGCAAGCGACATTGCCTATCCCGACACCGAAACGCTGAGTCATGGCGTTGCGTTTATGAATCTGAGTCAGGCAACCTCGCAGCTGACCGACTCTCTGTGGCTTGAGGTCAAGACGCAGGGCAGCGTCGATACCTATGCGATCGTGTGTATGGCGGCGGTCGCCGTGCTGACGGTCGTTTACTTTGCCGTACACAAGGCAAGGAAAAAGAAACGGCTCAGAAATCGCTGCAAGCGATGGAAGGAGTAAATACTTAAAAAATAAGCTCTGCTTTGCAGGGCTTATTTTTTATGCTCTTTTCGATGTTATGTAAACCGACAGGCGAGGCGAGAGGAGAGAAATTCGGCACAAAAAAAGCTGCTTGTATCGGAATGTACAAGTTTACCGGCGATGCGCCCTACGGTTGAGAGGTGATGGGAATGAAAAAGAAAGCGGACGCCGAAAAAGCTTCTGCGCTTCTGTCAAAGCTTGCGGCTTCGGTGCCCAACGACGCCGTGAAGCTCCTGTTCCTCGATGACGAGGACTTGTCCGTTCTCGAAAGTCTGGATCTTTTCCTGCTCAGTGAGATCAAACGCTCGCCGTCGGGCGCCGTGGAAATGAAATTCGTGGACAGGCTTGCGGTCATCAGGGAGCTTATGGAGCTTAAAAAGACCGAAAACGCCGCCGCGGAGGACAGCTTCTATGCGGCGCTTGACCGCTCTGCAATGCTCTTAAAGGATGAACCCAAGGACAAATGAAGTTTGAATCGTTTTCAAAGACCCAGCTCACCGCACTGTCGTGGTGGAGCGACGCATCGCCGTACAGGAGCTGCGACGCCCTCATCTGCGACGGAGCCGTGAGGTCGGGCAAAACGCTGTGTATGGGTATATCCTTCGTTTGCTGGGCAATGCGGCGCTTTGACGGCGAGCGCTTCGGTATCTGCGGAAAAACCATCGATGGCGCAAGGCGCAACATGGTGCAGCCGCTGCTGCCGGTGCTGCGGGACATCGGCTTTTCGGTCAAGGAGCTTCACTCCAAAAACTACTTCGACGTGAGCTACAAGGGACATTCAAACCGCTTTTACCTTTTCGGAGGTAAGGACGAAGGCTCCGCTTCGCTCATTCAGGGCATTACCCTTGCCGGAGTTCTGCTTGACGAGGTGGCGCTGATGCCGAGAAGCTTTGCCGAGCAGGCCTGCGCAAGATGCTCGGTGACGGGAAGCAAGCTGTGGTTCAACTGCAACCCCGAAGGCCCGAGGCACTGGTTCTACCGTGAGTGGATAAGGAAGGCATCGGAGCGCAACGCTTTGTATCTGCATTTTACCCTGGATGACAACCCCTCCCTTTCCGGGGAAATAATCGCAAGGTACAAGAGTATGTACTCCGGCGACTTCTACCGCAGATTCATACTCGGCGAGTGGGTCATGCCGCAGGGCAGGGTCTACGACTTTTTTGACGAGAGCTATCTGCGGCAGCCGCCCAAAAGCTGCACCGACTATGCGGTGTCCTGCGACTACGGCACGAAAAACCCCAGCTCCTTCGGGTTTTGGGGACTTTTCGACGGCGTGTGGTACCGCCTGCGTGAATACTACTTTGACTCACGCAGGGAGGGCTACCAGAAAACCGACGCCGAGTACGCAGACGACCTAAGGGCGCTTTGCGGCGGTATCACACCGTCAAAGGTGCTGGTCGATCCCTCGGCGGCAAGCTTTATCGAGGTCCTTACGAGAGAGGGCTTTCGGGTGACTAAGGCGGATAACGACGTTTTGAGCGGCATAAGGACCACGGCGGATATGCTCAAGCGGGGCGCCATAGTCATTTGCCCCGACTGCCGTGATGCGATCAGGGAATTTTACGAGTACCGCTGGGATGAAAAGATCGGTGACAGGGACGTTCCGGTGAAGAAGTTCGACCATGCCATGGACGAGATACGCTACTTCGCCGTCAGCGTCGCAAAACGGGAAACGGACGAGGGCTTCGCAATGTGGGTAGACAGGAGGTAAAAATGAAACTTTTTTCCGGAAAAAAGAAGGATCCTCCGCCGAGAGTGCAGATAAGGAGCGTGCAGTCGCACCCCTTTAATCTCATCGACGGCTACGTTCCGCTCGGCGGCGGGGAGATCATGCTCTATCGGCAGATAAGAGAGGCGGTGCCGGTCGTCGACGCTGCGATCATGAAGCTCATCCGGCTCACCGGCGGCTTTACGCTCTCATGCCCCGATAAAAGGGCGGAGCGTGAGCTTAACGAGTTTGCCAAAAGGGTCGACGTCGGCAGAGGTCAGCAGGGCTTGCAGACCTTTATAAACGCCTACCTCGACTCCATGATAACCTGCGGCAGAGCGGTCGGAGAGATCGTCACAAGGGGAAACTCGGACATTGCGGCCGTCATATGCGGCAACGTGGCGGACGTGCAGATAAAGGAGGGCGAAAGCCCCATGGACTTTGAGCTGTGTTCGCTCGGCGAGAGCGGTCAGATAGAGCCGCTGCCGAGGCAGAATCTGCTCATGTTCACCCCCTTTAACCCGGAGGCGGAGTCGCCCTACGGTGTGTCGATGCTCAGAAGCATGCCTTTCCTTTGCGGCATACTCCTCAAGATCTATCAGTCGCTGGGGATAAACTGGGAGAGAGCGGGCAACGTCCGCTTTGCCGTGGTGTACAAGCCGCAGAGCGACGTGCTGGACAGGGGGCTTGCGAAGGAGCGGGCGCAGCAGATCGCTTCGCAGTGGAGCGACGCCATGCAGAGCGGAAAAAACGGCTCCGTGCGTGACTTCGTTGCGGTCGGCGACGTCGACATCAAGGTCATCGGCGCAGACAATCAGATACTCGACAGCGAGGTGCCGGTGCGTCAGATCACGGAGCAGCTCGTTGCGAGGACGGGTATCCCGCCCTTCCTTCTCGGACTTAACTGGTCCACCACGGAGCGCATGAGTGCTCAGCAGGCGGACCTCATGACCAGTGAGCTGGCGAGCATACGCCGCACGCTCGACCCGGTCATCGAAAAGGTCTGCACGCTGTGGCTGCATATGCACGGCTATGCCTGTCCCGTGAGCGTCGAGTGGGAGACCATAAACCTCCAGGATGCGGTCGAGGAAGCAAAGGCCGCTCTTTACGTCGCACAGGCGGAAAAAATCTATGGTGAAGAGGGTAAGGAATATGAAGATCGTTAAATTCGGAGCCGCAGCCTCGGCTAAGACCGACGAGCGGGAGCTTGAGCTTTTAAACGCCTTTGCCAAAACGCAGCTGAAGGTCGACGAGGTGTACATTTTCTCCGTCCTGCTGTGCGACAACGAGGTGGACAGGGATCTTGAACGCTTCCCCGTTGAAACGCTCAAGGAGCTTGGTGAGCTGTTCGTGGGCGCTACGGGCATCTGCGACCACGAGTGGCGAAGCGAAAACCAGGTCGCAAGGATATACAGAACGGAGCTTGTGACCGATCCCGAACGGCTTAACTCGCTCGGCGAGCCGTACTGCTATCTCAAGGGCTGCGCCTATATGCTGCGCATACCGCAGAACGAGGAGCTTATCGCTCAGATCGAGGGCGGCATCAAGCGCGAGACCAGCGTCGGCTGCTCCGTTAAAAGCCGCATATGCAGCATCTGCGGCGAGGAGCTTGGCTCCTGCGGACACGAAAAGGGCGTGCGCTACGGCGGAAAGCTCTGCTACGCAAGCTTAAAGGGCGCTGTCGACGCCTATGAATGGAGCTTCGTTGCGGTGCCGGCACAGCGCAATGCGGGCGTTATAAAGAGCCTTGCAAGCTTTGCCGACAGCAGCAAGGGAAGCGTTTTTAAGGCGGAGTACGAGGCGCTCAAAAAGAAGGCGGAGCTTGGGAACAGATACCTTGCGGGGCTTCGCAGCGAGATACTCAGGCTGTGCCTTATCTGCGACGACGGACTGTACGGAGCGGTAAAGGCGGGGCTTGAGCATATGGACGAGGCGGAGCTTCTTTCGGCGAAGGCGGCGTTCACCGCAAAGGCGGATGCGCTCTGCTCTCCGCTCTGCCAGCTTCCGGGCAAGAAGGAGGTCACCGCCTTTTTCGGTGACGAGTACATTATTTGACCACGGGTCTAAGGAGGAAAAACAATGAAGGTTAGTTTTGAAGGTATCGGCGATCAGATCGTTTCCTTTGTTAAGGGCAGCGGCGCCGAAAAGGGCGTTTTCGTAAAGCTCGGCGCTTCTTCCACCGTCGCAGCGGCGGATGACGGCGACTGCTTTGCCGGTCTCTGCGTTCACGCAGACGGCGGCTTTGCCGACGTACAGCTCAAGGGAAGCGTCACCTGCGCCTACACCGGCACCGCACCCGAAGTCGGCTTTGTAAAGCTCGTTTCGGCAGGCGGCGGCAGCGTCAAGAAGGACAACGGCGGCAGAGAGTATCTCGTGCTGAAGGTGGACACCGCAGCTTCCACTCTGAGCTTTATCATGTAAGGAGGATCACACATGGCATACTTATTCAACGAGGTAAAACTGGACAAGGGAATGTATTCCCAGAGAGGCAAGAGCTTTGAGCAGGTGCTTGAGTCGCTCGACCCCAACGAAAACTACAAGGGTACCGCCTTCGAAGGCATGGACGCTTTCCAGCGTCAGCTCAAGCGCTTCGACATCAAGGTCAGAGGCGCAGGCAGCGACACCGTGGAGAAGTTCTTCTCTACTCACGAGTCCTCGGTGCTGTTCCCCGAATACGTCGCCAGAAGCGTAAAGGCGGGCATGGAGGAGGGCAACATCCTGCCTTCCATCACCGCCTCCGTCACCAGATTCGACGGTATGGACTACCGCTCCATATACTCCGCAGCCTCCGAGGACGACAAGAGCCTGCGCTACGTCGGCGAGGGTGCGGTCATCCCTCAGACCGAGATCAGGGCGGCAGACCATCTCGTTTCTCTGAAAAAGAGGGGCAGAATGCTCGTCGCCTCCTACGAGGCGATACGCTTCCAGCGTCTCGATCTGTTCTCCGTCATGCTGCGTCAGATCGGCAATCAGATCATGCGTATGCATCTTGAGGACGCAATCGACGTCATCATAAACGGCGACGGCAACAACAATGCGGCGCAGACCCTTGAGGTCGGCGGAACCGCTCTCGGCGGTACTGCGGGTACTCTCAGCTACTCCGAGCTGCTCAACTTCTGGAACAGCTTCGACCCCTACTGCATGAACACCCTCGTCGCCGCTCCCGACGTCATGATGAAGATACTCAAGTGCTCCGAGTTCCAGAATCCTCTGACCGGACTGAACTTCCAGGGCACCGGCGAACCCGGCAATCCCCTCGGCGCAAAGCTCATCCGCTGCTCCGCCATGCCCGCAGGCAAGGCGATAGGTCTTGACAAGGGCTATGCTCTTGAGATGGTGAGCGCCGGCGACGTGAGCGTCGAGTACGACAGGCTCATCGACCGCCAGCTTGAGCGTGCAGCCATCACCAGCATCTCCGGCTTTGCGAAGCTCTACACCGACGCTTCCAAGGTCCTCAGCGTCTGAGCCGAGGCTCCCCCGCTCATTGCGGGGGAGCGCTTTAAACGATCACAAATGCGGAGGTTAAAATGGCTTACACAAATAACGACATTGCCGCAAAAGCAAGAGAGCTTGCCGGAGACATTTCCGACGAGAGCGGCAGACTTTTAAACGTCCTGTGCGCCGCCGCAGAAGCGGAGCTTCGCAGCAGACTCAAAAACGGTGCGCCTCCCGCCGAGCTTGAGGAGGTATTCGTGACCGCCGCCGGAATGCTTGCGCTTGCCATGCTCACCGAGACGGAGCGGGCGGAGGACGTGTCCTCCTTCACCGCAGGCAGCGTGTCGGTCACCCTCAGGGGCAGCTCCGTCTCCGCTGCGGCGCTGCGCCGTCAGGCGGAGAATATGCTCAGAGGCTACATCGACTCCGGCGACTTTGCGTTTTTGGGGGTGCAGGGATGAAGACCGACGGACTTTTTCGTCGCTTCGGCGACAAAATTTCGGTAAACGGCAGGCAGGGCAGCGGCATACTGCTGCCGATGCACCCGAAGGACCCCGAAATAAACAAGCGGCCGCTGCCGTCCGGCGTCGTAAACGGCGAGAGCTATCTGCTCATGACCGCAATGCCGCTTTCCGAGGGTGACACCGTTTCCTGCTGCGGGTACTCCTACGAGGTCAGACGCAGTACGCAGGTGCGGCTCATGGGGGACGTTTCGCATTACGAGGGCGTGCTGCGCCTTGCGGGGAGGGCTTAAAATGTTTGATTCCATACTCGACTCCGTCGTCGGCGTTTTGAAAAGCGCAGGGCTGAACGCAGTCAGAAGCTACCCCGCAGCGAAGCTCGACCGCAGTGCAGAGTACGTCTGCATTTCGCTCAAAAAGGGCGAGATTTTATCCTCCGGCATGGGCAATTACCTCGGATGCAGGCAGACGGAAAAGGGCGTTGCGGAGCTGTACGGCTTTAAGGCGGCTGTCAGCATCGCAGCGGACATTTACGTTCCCGCCTCCGGCATCGGGGCGGGACGCTGCGTCGCCCTTGCCGACAGCCTTTGCTCGGCACTTGAGAATGCGCCGCAGGGTCTGAAGGTGCTGGGGTTTGACTGCGGGGATGCGGCGTTTTGCTCGGAGAGCAGGATGTTCAAAAGCCGCTGTACCGTTTCCTGCATCGCATTCCCGATGCGGAGCGTCATTCGGGAAAGCGGAGAGTTTACGGACTTTGTCCTGAGAGGAGAGTTGAAATGAGCCTTAAACTTAGACCCGGCGTGTATGCGGCATACGAGGTCAGCAGCTCGTCGGCAAACGATGCCGAGTCTGCGCTCGTGGGCATTGCCGCCGCAGCGCAGAAGGGTGAGGCGGCGCTTATCACGAACGTCTCGCAGGCGTCGGAGCGCTTCGGAGAGTGCAGCTTAACTAAGCTTATCCGCAGTGCGATGCTCAACGGAGCGACGAGAGTGTACGCCGTGCCGACTACAGGCGGCGACTATGGCGCTGCGTTTGCGGAGCTTATCGAACATGACGCCGACTTTCTCTGCTGCGACGGCACCGACGGCGAGAGCTTTGCCGACATTGCGCAGACGCTTAGCACAGCCGGAGAAGCGGGGAGATTTTTGATCGCCGTGCTGGAGTACGAAAACGCCGAGGCACAGCTTCTCATAAACAAGGCGAAAAGCATAAACGCCGAGAACGTCATGCTCATCGGAAACGCAGGCGACACCGAAGGCCAGCTTTCCGCTGCGGCAGCGGGCGCACTTTCGGCACGCAGGGACCCGGCGCTGCCCGTAAACGGTGTGGCGCTCAAGGGCGTGACGCAGCTTAAATACGACTTCACCGATGCGGAGATCGAGCTGCTGCTTGAGTCCGGCGTCACGCCGCTTGAGATGTTCTGCGGCGAGGCCTGCTTTGTCCGAGGTGTCAGCACAAGGACGATGACCGGGGGAGCGCCGGACGCCACATACCGTGACATAAACACCGCAATGGTGATAAACCGTGTGCTGCCGACCGTCAGGGATGCGCTGCGCCGCCGCTTTTTAGGCAGGAAAAACGACACGCACACCAAGGCGGCGATACGCAGTCTCGTCGCAACGGAGCTTCAGAAGCTCAAAAAGGCGGAAACGATCGCCGCTTACGGGAACATCACCGCCGAGGCGAGCGAGGACGATCCCGGCATCTGCGTCGTGAGCTTCGACTTCTCCGTTTCCAAGGGGCTGCACATCATTGAGCTGACAGCTCATGTGAATCTGTGAGGTGTATATGCAGAGCTATGCAAGTTTTCCGACAAGCTGCGATATATATCTTGAGCTTGACGGCAAGAAAATTGCGGTGGTGCAGAGCTACCGTGCCGAGTCCAAAAAGCAGAGCAGGCTTATTGAGGCGTTCGGCGAAAAAACTCCCGTTGCGGTGGTGAGCGCAGGTATAAGTCACCGCCTGAGCCTCACGAGACTTTACGCAACGGACGAGGCAATATGCGACGGCATCGACTTTCACACGCTCGACGACTTCTCCCTCGTCATAGCAAAGCCGGACAGGAGGATAGTCTACTCCGGCTGCCGCTGGGAGAGCATCGAGGAAAACGGTGAGCTGGGCGAGACCGTCGCCGAAAAGGTGAGCATCATGGCGGCTGACAGAATGGAGCTTGAGACATGACGGCGTCAATGCTTTTACGGGATGCGGCGCAGCCCATGCAGCGGCTGCGCTGGCTGGTGCTTAAAGAGTTTAACATTCTGCCCTTTTCCGATGATGGAAGGGCGGTGGATGACGGGGAGCTGCTCAAAATGGCGGCACAGCTGGTCCTTGACCGCAGGCTGAGCCTTGCGGACGTAAACCCCTCGTTTTCCGCAGAAAAGTTTTCGGAGGCGATGAAGCGTGGATAATGAAATGACGAGTCTTGCGGCGGAGCTTCTTGCGCTGCTCACGCAGGAGGGCGTTTCACATAGCTCAAAAAGCGCTTACGATACCGCCGCTGAGAGCCTTGCGCCCGAAGCCGAGGTCCCGTTTTCGGCGGAGCCTTTGCCGAGCGCACAAAGGAGCCTCACGATAGAGGAGATCTCCGAGGGCTTTGAGCGGGCGTCAAGGTGCTATGACTCACATTTTGAGCTTTATTAGGAGGTGGAAGCGTGCTTGCATCCATGAGATTTAAAAACTACATATGGCCGCACAATCCCAAGCGCTTCGAGATAGGCTTTGAGCGGAAGATAAGCTGCATGAAGCTGCCCTTTTCGGGTCACGTCGTGCAGGATCTCGGAAGCTGCGCACGGGTGTTCTCCGGCGAGGGAGAGTTCTTCGGCGAGGACGCATACGCACAGTTTCGCCGCCTTGCCGAGGTCTTTAACGAGGGCGGTGCGGGGCTGCTTTCGCATCCGCTGTGGCCGAGCGTCAGTGCGGTATTTCAGAAGCTCAGTCTGCTTGAGGAGCCGGGGGAAAACTACGTTCGCTATTCCTTCCGCTTTGTCGAATACAGCGACGGCGGCACGGCGCAAAGTCTGTCGGCAGCCGAGACGGGAACGCAGGGCGGCGTTTACACCGTCGCCGAGGGCGACAGCATAGGCAAGGTCGCACGCAAAATCGGCATAAGCTCGGATCGGCTTATGCGCTTAAACCCGGAGATCAAAAATCCGAACCTGATCTCCGCAGGGCAGGTCCTCAGAACGGAGTGAAGCTATGACGGGCTACATATACGATAAAAACGGAAAGGAGACCCTCCTGCCGCCGCTTCTGTCGTGGGACATCTCCATCGGCAGCGGTGAGCCGTGCGACTCGTTTGAGGTCTGCTGCGCCTATGAGGCGAAGTGCCTCAAGGCGCTCTCGCAGGCCTGCCGCTTCCGTGCCGCACACGGGGGCAAGACCGTGTTTTCCGGGCGCATCGACGAGTACGAGGTGCGCATTTCCGACGACGGCGGCACGGTGTCGGTCTGCGGACGCTCATTAGCTGCACTCCTGCTCGACAACGAAGCCGAGGCGTCCGAGTATTTAAACCTCAGCCCGGAGCTTTTGAGCGAGCGCCACATAAAGCCCTACGGCATAAGCGTGTCGATAGGCACGGGTCTTAAAACGCTCTCCGGCTTTGCGGTGACGCAGGGTGAGAGCGAGTGGAGCGTCGTGAAGCGCTTTTGCAGTCTGTGCGGCTGCCCGGAGCCGAGGTTTTCGCAGGACGGAACGCTGCTGCTCGGCGTTCACGGCGGTGCTGCGGTGACGATCAACGACCAAAGCCCAATGACGGAAATTCGCCACAGGGACTGCCGCTACGGGATGATCTCCGCAGTTTTGGTCAAAAACCGCAGCACGGGGGCAAAGTACGGCGTGTCCAATCAGCCCTTCATAGACAGGGGCGGGTCGAGTCGGCGTATAATCACCGTGCCGAGGAAAACGGGGGCGGAGGCGATGCGCTACACCGCAGCCTATCAGATAAAGCAGTCGGCAAAGGGGAAGTTCACCGTGAGCCTCAAGCTGCCGTCGCAGTTTCCGGCAAAGCCCGGTGACACGGTGCGCTTTGACAGCAGACGCTTGGGGTTAAAGGGCGGTTTTACGGTCACACGGCTGCGCTCCTTTGCCGGCGGGAGCGAGGCGGGGAGCGAGCTTACGATGGAGGTGCGCACATGAGGATCGAGGAGATCGGAAGAAAGATAAGCGACGGAGCCGACATTTCCGTTGCCCGGGTGAGCATCGGCGGAGAGGACCCGGCGCTCGTCTCCGGGAAGGAGTACCGAGGGTGCGAGCTGCTTTGTCCCGGCGGGGTGCTGAGGCTCCCGAAAACGGGGGAGGAGCAGCTTCTCATAAAAACCGGGGACGGCTCCGTTCTGGCTGCGGGCGTGTGCGGCGTCGAGATCCCGGAGGGACTTTCCGAGGGCGACATACTTATCAAAAACGGGCAGGCGTCGCTGTGCCTTCGCAGCGACGGCAGCATTGAAATATACGGCAAAGTGCTTATAAACGGGAGTGAGCTTAATGGAACTGAGACTTAAGGACGGCAAATACGACAGCATCGGAGCGAGGCTTCGCACGGTGAGCGGAGCCGAGGAGCTTGCACAGCGTGTGATGATGAAGCTTGCCGCAAGACGGGGCAGCTTTTGGCCTCTGCCGGACTACGGCAGCAGGCTGTACAGGCTCGTAAGCGGCGAGCGCCCAAAGGACAGAGAGCTTGCGGTGCGGCAGTACGTCGCCGAGGCGCTCTCGGACGAGAGCGGCGTTACGCTCACCGACGTGCAGATAAGCTATCCGAGCGACGACACCATGCGGCTCAGACTTTACTTTTCGTGGAGCGGAGGCAGCTTCTCCACAGACCAGATCATAAGGAGCTAAGCTATGAAAACAACGGAAGAAATATATGCGGCGCTCAAAGAGAACTTTGAAAGCGCTTCGGGGCTTGCCCTAAACGACGGCGGCGATATGGCGCTGCGCTTCATGGCGCTGGCGGCACAGCTTGAGAGCCTGTACTACGAGGCGGACTTCGTTGCGACGCAGGGTATGCCGCAGACCGCAAGCGGCGGCAATCTCGACTACTTTGCTTCGCTCAAGGGACTGAGCCGTGTCCCCGCAAAAAAGGCGACGGGTAAGATCACCTTCTACGGCGCAGACGGAGTGACGACCACCATCGAAAAGGGCACCCGCTGTCTCGGCAACAACGGCATGGAGTACGTTACGATTGAGGAAAAGCACCTTACCGCAGCATCGGGAAGCTGCACCGTCGCCGCCGAAGCGACGGTCGCAGGCGATGCCGGATGCATTGCCATCGGGGGCATAGTTACGATGATGCTGCCTCCCGTCGGAGTCAAAAGCTGCAAAAACACCGTCCCGTTCTTCGGCGGCAAGGATGCCGAGAGCGACGAGGAGCTGCGCAAGAGAGTGCTTATGAGCTACAAGACCGTCATAAACGGCGGCAACAAGGAGTATTACAGGCAGCTTGCAATGAGCGTTGACTCGATCGTTGCGGCACAGGTCATACCCAAAGAGCGGGGTGCCGGCACCGTGGATGTCATCGTGTCTACGCATGAGTATATGCCGACATCGGAGACCGTTGCCGAGGTGCAGGCGCTGATGGACGAAAACCGTGAGGTCTGCACCGACGTTCACGTCCGCACGCCGCAGACCGTTCCCATCGGCGTTGCGGCGACCGTGACGACAAAGGCGGGACAGAGTCAGAAGCTCATCTGCGACAACGTGAAGATCGCACTCCAAAAGTACTTCGTCGGCGAGCGTCTCGGCAGGGACGTGCTGCGCTCGGAGCTGGAGGAGATCATCGCTTCGGTGTCGGGTGTTGCAAGCTATGTCCTGACTCAGCCGGAGGAGGACTTCCTCATTGACCCCAACGAGCTTCCCGTCATCGGGGCGATAACCGTCACGGGAGGCGAGGCTTAATGGCATACGAGACCTTTCTGCGAAGAATACTTGCGCCGCTGCGGATATACGACCTTGACGGCGGCTACGGTGCCATCGAGATCGCCTGCGAGGGTGAAGCGCTCGACGGCGTATACGACAGGCTTGAGCGCCTCGACGGACGCCGCAGGGTCGAGACCGCAACACAGGAGGAGCTTTCGGAGTACGAGGAGCTGCTGCCGTATCCGCCGATAAGCGAGAGCATTTCGGACCGCAGAGCGGCGGTCGCCGCCATGCTCGGCACCGCAAACTGCTGCATGACGCTGCCTGAGCTTAACCGTGTCCTGCCGCTCTGCGGCGTTAAGGCAACGGCGCAGGAGACGGACGAGGCTTACACGCTGCGCATCGTCTTTGACTCTGCGCCCGAAGATGCGTCGGTGCTTGCCGAGGTGAAGCGCCGTCTCGGCGAGATCGTCCCCTGTCACCTTGCGCTCGTGTACTCCTGAGCCGCAGAACAAAAAAGCCCACTGTGCGGGGGACACCGCACAGTGGGCATATTTTTTATCTACTTTTTCTTTAACAGGCTTTTTGCCGTTTTCAGCATATACTCAAAGCTTTCAAGCTTAAACAGCTTTGAGCCGCCGACGTATATCAGCACGCCGAGAGGCACCTGTATAAGGAGCGTTACGATATCGGACAGACCGGCAAAGCGAACGGCAAAGACCGCCGCAAACATGAGGCACGACAGCAGCACCGCCGGAGCGAGGTCCGAAAGCTGCTGCCTGTATGAGTAATTTATGAGCTTCCTGTTCGGATAAATGTTTATCACCAAGTTTATAACGACGAACAGCAAATTGCTCAGCGCCATGACGAGAGGCCCGAACCACATCGTCGCAGCAAGCACCGCAAAGCCGATGACCTTTTTCAGAATGTTGAGCTTCAGAAAAACATCGCTCCTGCCGATGGCTTTGATGGCGTTCAGATTTGCGGTTTCAATGGGCTGGAATGCGTAGCAGATGCAGAAAATGATGACGAACGGCACGCACGGAAGCCACTTTTCCGTCAGCAGAACGGCGACGAGCGGATGCGCACAGGCGGCGATGCCGAGCATGATGGGCCACATCACATAGGTACTCATGCGTATTGAGCGCCGGGTCATCGCCTTGACGGTTTCGGGGTCGTCCTGAGCCGTGGACATGACGGGGAACAGTACGTTGTCTATCGCCGAGCTTACGGAGCTGACAAAGGCGTTCGGTATCATGTAGCCTCGGTTGTAAAAGGCGAGGCTCTTTGCGGAGTACATTTTGCCGATTATGAGCTGGCGCAGGTTGTTGTACAGCGTGTCGATGAGCGAGGAGAGCAGAAGCTTCCAGCCGAAGGAGAAAAGTCCCTTAAAGCGCTCAAACGAGAACTTCCGCACAGGGCGCCACTTCACCGTGAACCACAAAATGACGGTGTTTGCGGCGGTGCTGACAAGGCTCTGACCGACAAGCGCCCAAATGCCGAAGCCTGCCGTCGCCATATAAATTCCCACGGCAGCGGCGGCAACGGTGCCGCCGAGGGTGGCAAAGAAGAAGTTTTTAAATTTCAGGTGACGTGAAACATACGCCTTCTGAATGTTGTTGACCGAGGAAAAAATGAGGCTTATGCCCATCACACGGATGACCGCACAAAGCTCCGGCATCGCAAAGAAGGCGGCGATGAGAGGCGCTGCGGCGAAGAGCAATGCGTACAGCACCGCACACATGAGCAGGTTGAAGTAGAACACGGAGGAAAAGTCAAGCTCGTCCGCATCCTTCTTCTGAATGAGCGCATTGCCGAGTCCGCTGTCGATAAAGACGTTCAGTATCGCCATGAACACGGTGACGATTCCGACCGCACCGAACAGTTCGGGGTCCAGTATCCGAGCGAGGACAATGGACACGACAAGCGTCACGCACTGTGCGCCGAAGCGCTCCAAAAACGACCACATAAGCCCCGACAGCGCCTTAGATTTTATGTTGTCAAAGGAGTTGCTATCCATGAGTGTCTCCCAAATCCGTGAGTATGCGCATCAGTCTCTGAAATAAAGATCTCTTGTGTACACCTTGTCTGCAGAGTCGGAAAGGCACGGCTCCATACGGTTTGCGACTATAAGGTCGGAGCGCCGCTTAAACTCGTCAAGGTCGGCTACCACGGGGATGCCCTCAAACTCGTCGGACTTCAAAGTAGGCTCAAAGATCACGACGCTTGCGCCCGCCGAGCTGAGTCTTGCGATGACGCCCCGTATGCTGCTTTCACGGAAGTTATCCGAACCCGCCTTCATGGTGAGGCGGTAGATGCCGATGACACCGCCGCCGGCTCTGCTCATTATCATTCGTGCTATGTGATCCTTGCGCTCGTCGTTTGCGGCGACCGATGCGCTGATGATCTTGTTGGGGATGCTCCCGAAGTTTGCGACGAGCTGCTTCGTGTCCTTGGGCAGGCAGTAGCCGCCGTAGCCGAAGGAGGGGTTGTTGTAGTGCGCACCGATGCGGGGGTCAAGGCACACGCCGTCGATGATCTGACGGGTGTTAAGCCCTCTCAGCTCGCAGTAGGTGTCAAGCTCATTGAAGTAGCTGACACGCACCGCAAGGTAGGTGTTTGCAAAGAGCTTTATCGCCTCCGCCTCCGTGGAGTTGGTGAACAGCACGGGGATGTCCGCATCAAGCGCACCCTCGGTCAGGAGCGAAGCAAACAGCTCAGCGTCCTCCTTCGTCGCCATGCCGCCCTTCGGCCTGCCGACCACGATGCGGCTGGGGTGCAGATTGTCGTAAAGCGCCTTGCCCTCACGCAGAAATTCGGGTGAGAACAGAAGCCTTTTGCAGGCAAATTTCCCGACGATGCTCTCCGAATAGCCCACGGGTACCGTGGATTTGATGACGACGAGCGCATCTGGATTTACCCTGCCGACGAGGTCAAGCACGAACTCGACGGTGGAGGTGTTGAAGATGTTCCTCTCCGGGTCGTAGTCCGTTGGAGTGGCGATTATTATAAGCTCTGCGTTTTTGTACGCAAGCTCCGCCTGCGTGCTTGCCCGGAGCTTGAGTCCCTTGCCGAGGTACTCGCTGATCTCCCTGTCGACTATGGGGGAGACACCGCCGTTTATCTTGTCCGCTTTCGCCGGGGTCGTGGTGACCGCCGTGACCTCGTGGCGCTGTGCCAGCAGCACCGCCTGGGCAAGCCCCACATATCCTACGCCTGCGACCGTAATTTTCATATCTATCTCTCCGGTTATATGGTTTTCGGATACTTCGAGGTGTCCTTACCCTGCGCCGTATCCATAATAAGCTGCGCCTCCATGCCGAAGCGCCGATCGATCGTCATAAACTTCTCAGTCGCCGTGCGATAAGCACTGCTGCGGAGCTTTTCAATCAACTCTCTGTCGTTTGCCAAGGCGATGAGCCTTTCGGCAGCCTCCTCCTCGGCGTCGTAAACGAGGCAGTTTTCGTTGTCCTCGATAAATTCGTCGATGGAGTGATTGTTGTTTGTCAGCACTACGCTGCCTTCGCCCATCACCTCATAGAAAATGTTCACTCTGTTCCATTCGCTGACGAGCAGTGTTGCAAGGGAGTTTCTCGCATATTTGCGGCACAGGCTCTGCGGCTTGCCTCCGACGAAATGCACATAGTCCTCGATGCCGTACTCGGCGATAACCTTTTTCGTGGCGTCGAACATTTCCCGACTGCTCACGTCGCCGATGAGGTACAGGTGCATTTTGACGCCTCGCTTATGCACCTCACCGAGGATCCTTGCTGCCCTGTCCTGCCGCTTTACGTCGGCGATCCTGCCGACCATCGAGAGACAGTTCGGGTCGTATACGTCGGGGTAGCTGCCGCTGCCGGTATCGGGCTTGGGCTGCTTGTCGGGGACCATCACCGCCGAGCGCCAGAAGTAAAAGTCAAACTTCTTCTTTTTGATGCCGAGGATGTCATACAGCTCGTCGGCACGGCTGCCGTCGTTCGTGGCAAGCAAAAAGCTCTTGCGGCTCATCATCGAAAGCGTTATGTACGTGTAATCCTTAAGCGCCTTTAAGCGGCGGCGGAAAACGCCCTTTACGGGTTCGAGGACGTTTGCCATCTCCTGCGTTCCAAACTGGCGCAGGGCGCAGGGAACGCCCATTTTCGCAGCCGTGCGCACGCCCATGTGAGAACCCTCCGACAGACCGTACACAAAGTCGTAGTGCCGTGCCTTGAGGCGCTTGCGGGTCTCCCGCATGAGCAGCAGCGGAAGCTCAAGCTTACCCAAGGCTCCGCCGTGCTTCGACTTTATTTGAAAGAAATTTTCCTTTTTGAAGTGTTCGCTTTCCGTGACCTCATGCTCTGCGTTTGAAAACAGAAGCAGGTCGATCGTATTTCCACGCTCCAAGAGCAGCTTGAAGGGGTAGAAAAACGCAGGCAGACCCGACAGCGTCTCCTCGTTCATGCCGCCGAGTATCGTGTCCACCGCAGGGTTATCAAAGGCTATGTAAAGAATCCTCATGCTATTTATCCTGACCTACCTTATAATCTCCGTTGTCAAATCACATAATAAATCATTTTATTATAATACCATAATCTTGTATAGTCAATCGCTTATGAAATGAAAAAGCCCCCGAAGCCGCAGGCTTCGGGAGCTTTTTCATATTCCGATCAATCGTCGTCGACGTCGACGTAGATGATCTCACCGGTGCGTCCGTTTATCTCGACCTCAAACTCAAGGCTGCCCTTGCTCAGCTCAACGCTGTACTCGTAGTACGCCTTGCCGATGTCGAAGCCGGATTCGAGGTCGCAGTCAATGTCCTCGACAAAGATGCTGCCGGGAACGTCGGCGTAATTTTCCTCGACGTAGCTTATCGCAAGCTCACGGGCCTGCTCACGGGTGATCCTCGTGTTGCCGTCGGCGTTGTTCGACCTTATCGAGTGGACGATAAGCACCGCAGCGCCGCCTATAATGGCTATTGCAAGTATCGCAACCACGACGGTGGTAAGTATCGTTTTGAGGCCGTGCTTCTTTGCCGCCTTTTTGTATGCACCGCCGTCGGCCTCACTGATGACGTTCGGCGCTTCGTTGTCGATGATCTCCGTCAGCTTGCGGGCTTTGGCGATCTCGGTGCGGACGAATTGGACCTCCTCGTCCGTTGCGGTCCCGTCAAGGAACTTCTTGTACGCTTTTTCAAAATCCATTGTTATACCTCCAGCTTTTTTCTTAAACTTTCTCTTGCCCTGCACAGGATGACCTTGACATTATCCGGCGTTTTACCGGTGATCCCGGCGATCTCCTTCACGGACAGCCGCTCAAAGTAGAACAGCATAATGACCTCCGCCTGCATCTGCGGGAGCAGATCTATCGCACGGTAGAGCGCCCGGTAGTCCTCCCGTCGGATTATCTCGTCGATGAGAGCGTCACGCTCTCCCGCAAGCTCCTCCGGCAGCTCCTCGCAGCGACGGGTGCGCCTTTGCTCGTTGTAGTACAGGTTGCGGCACACGGTAAAGAGCCACGACTTAAAGCTCCGTATCTCGCCGTCTGCGGTCTCAAGCGCCTTGAAAAACGCCTCGGACACTATCTCCTCGGCGACGCTGCGATCCTTTGACAGCGACAGCATATACAGCAGGGCTTCGTTATAGTGTTTTTTAAACAGCTCCTCAATAACGTCGCTTTTCACCTTGGACTCCTTGTGCTTTAGTGTTGCCTTACAAAACCGGTTTCGTTTCGTGCGTTTCGTATATAAGACACCGGGGCAGACAAAAGGTTACACCCTTTTTTGAAAAAAGTCGAAAATATTAAAAAAGGGAGAGCGTGACGCTCTCCCTTTAACTATTGGTTCGTAGATCAGACGATACCCTGTGCCATCATTGCGTCGGCAACCTTGAGGAAGCCTGCAACGTTTGCACCGAGCATCATGTCGCCGGGCTTGCCGCACTCGATGGATGCTTCAAGGCATGCTTCGAAGATCTTCTTCATGATGCCCTTGAGCTTCTCGTCGACTTCTTCAAAGCTCCAGCTCATACGCATGGAGTTCTGGCTCATCTCAAGACCGGAGGTAGCAACGCCGCCTGCGTTGGATGCCTTGCCGGGGGTGTAGAGGAGGCCTGCTTCCTGAACTGCGGAAATTGCTTCCGGAGTCAGAGGCATGTTTGCGCCCTCGAACACTGCGAATGCGCCGTTTGCGATAAGTGCCTTTGCACCGACCTCGTCCATCTCGTTCTGAGATGCGCAGGGCATTGCGATGTCGCACTTGACGTTCCAGATGTTCTTGCAGCCTTCAACGTACTGAGAACCTGCGACCTCGTCTGCGTAGACGGAGATGCGAGCTCTTCTCTTCTGCTTGATGTCAAACAGAACGTCGAGGTTGATGCCGTTGGGATCGTAGACGTAGCCCTTGGAGTCGCTCATTGCAACGACCTTGCCGCCGAGCTCCATGCACTTCTGAGCGCAGTACTGAGCAACGTTGCCGGAGCCGGAAACGACGACGGTCTGTCCCTTGAAGGACTTGCCGTTGTACTTAAGGACTTCGTCGGAGAAGTAGCAGATACCGAAGCCGGTAGCCTGGGTACGTGCGAGGGAGCCGCCGTAGGTCAGGCCCTTGCCGGTGATGACGCCGCCTTCGAAGCGGTCAACGATCTTCTTGTACTGACCGTACATGTAGCCGACCTCACGAGCGCCGACACCGATGTCGCCTGCGGGAGTGTCGGTGAACTGACCGATGTGACGGTACAGCTCGGTCATGAAGCTCTGGCAGAAGCGCATGATCTCTGCATCGGACTTGCCGTGGGGGTCGAAGTCGGAGCCGCCCTTGCCGCCGCCCATGGGGAGGGTGGTCAGAGAGTTCTTCAGGATCTGCTCAAAGCCGAGGAACTTGATAACGGAGAGGTTGACGGAGGGATGGAAACGGAGACCGCCCTTGTAAGGTCCGATTGCGGAGTTGAACTGAACACGGTAGCCGCGGTTTACATGGGTAACGCCGTTGTCGTCGACCCAGGGAACACGGAACATGATCATGCGCTCAGGCTCAACAAAGCGCTCGATGAGGCCAGCCTTCTCCCACTCGGGGTGCTTGTCAACGACGAGCTGGAGGCTCTCGAAAACTTCACGGACAGCCTGAAGGAACTCGGGCTGATCGGGGTCGCGCTTCTCAACGTCTGCGTATACACGCTTGAGGTATTCGTTGGTAATCATAGATTTTTCTCTCCTGTTCGAAAAATTAAAAACAAACATCAAGGGAAAGACTAAAGTCCTTATTTCCCTATCCTCATTGATTTTAGTACCAAGCCCATAAAAGTACAATTGTGAGAAATGATGAATTATTGCACAAATTTTAGAGCAATATTAACAAGGAAAATTAAAAATTTCACACACTTTGTTGCAAAAAATCCACCTTTAAGAAATTTTTGCTTGACATTTTATGCGATATGGGCTATTATTCAAAATGAAATTACGCAAACGCATAAACAAGCAGAAAAACTAAAATGCAAAAGCATAAAAATAATTGAGCGTGATGGGGAGCAATTAGCAAAACGGGTCAAAAATAGGGAGACGAGGGAGAAAGACGCAAAACGTGAAAATTAAAAACCGCCCGAAGGGTTTCGGGCGGAGTGTGGATCATTTTTTGAAAAGTCCGAGCAGCTTTGAGACAAAGTTCTCCTCGGCGGGAGCGGGCTTGGCTGCACCGTCACGGGGGTCAAGCACTATCCACGGAAGCAGGATGTCGGAGACGACAAAGGTAAATTCGCCCTCGCCGGAGTCCTTGACGCTTATGTTCATGCGACTTATGCGGTGGGTAAAGCCGGGATCGCCGATGCTGCCTTTACAGCGGTACTCGGCGGTGTAGCGCAGCTTTTCGCCCTCGTCGTTCCATACGAGGGAGTCGGGCTTTATGATGTCGATGCCAAACACGTCGAAGAAGCTCAGCAGCTCCGGGATGGAGAGGCAAAGCTGGGTGGTGAAGTTTCTGTAATAGGGTGTCTTGTTTTCGGGCTTTGCGGTGTAGCGGCTGAGGTTTGCGTCGTAGTCGATCTCAAAATTACAGCCCGCCTTGGTGATGTATTTCATGAGTATCGCTCCTTTGATTCAAATGTCGGGATGTGTACATTATATTTAATGCGAACGAAAAAAGCAAGGCAAAGACCTGCAAAAGAATGAATAGTGAAAAGTGAATAATGGATAGTGAATAAGTAAAAATCGACAAATCTCTGTCGAGACCTGTCGATTTTTGACGGGGGGGGGAAGGTGGATTCGCTTTTCTGCGGAAAAGCCACGGCGGGTGCAGCAGTCCCCCGGACTGCTGCCAAGAGCCGCCTTTCGAATCCACAAAAAAGCAAAAAGACAAGCTTTCGCTTGTCTAATTGCTGGTGGGGGAAGGTGGATTCGCTTTTCTGCGGAAAAGCCACGGCGGTTGCAGCAGTCCCCCGGACTGTTGCCAAGAGCCGCCTTTCGAATCCACAAAAAAAGCAAAAAGACAAGCTTTCGCTTGTCTTTTTACTGGTGGGGGAA
>ULUE01061001.1_pt1 | contig 38665 bp, 27 predicted proteins | sample 1958211 | NCBI WGS metagenome assembly ULUE01 (sample SAMEA4835752, study PRJEB28245) | human gut metagenome | biome: gut microbiome; material: fecal sample | place: Denmark | collected 2008 | reverse complement strand
CTTGAAAACCGTTTGGGGGCAACCCCACAAGGGTTCGAATCCCTTCCTCTCCGCCATCTATATTTACACTTTCAAGGATACTACAGGAGTAGTGTCCTTGAAGCTGTAAATAAAATTATATATCACACAGCAGAGCAGTTGCGCCTGCTCCACTGTGATAATATACAATTTGATACCGTCGCTTTGTTACTTTTGACTTTGACGCACCCAAGACGCATTACAGCAATACAGCTTCGTATGGTGTCCGCCCTTTCTTCGCTCGCTGATACAGCAGATACAATGTATCCCATGCCGGAGATCGGCTGTCGTCGCAAAGTCTTGTTATCGCAAAGTTGGCTATTCAGTTTGTACTGCCTTGTGGAAGCGGCAGATGGGGATATACACTGCGGATTTACGCCTTGTATATCAAGTAAACAAAAACAAGAGTTTCCAGCCGACAACAAAGATGAAAATCAGCTGAAAACCCTTGCTAAAATGTATGTGATGTGCTATACTGATAGCACGATGAAAGCACTGATACACTAAGCTCGAGAGATGTCTGCACTGAACATCTTTCCTGTTATCGGTAGAGTGATTCCGGCAAGAATCGCTCTATCTGTGTTAGGTGTTTTTTATTTATCTTATTATACTACACTTTTACGCTATTGTCAATTAAGTTCAAGTAAGATATAGTATGCAGATTTGACAAAAATGCGGGTGAGTGTTTGTGCAAAAGGTGCATAAATTGCTTGATGAAAAATTATAGTAACGTCAATGGAGGTTCAAGATGGCAAAAAACAAAATGAAAAATCATAATTACAAACAATATGATATTTATAGCTTAGAAGATGCTTTATTTGTACTCGGTTCGCTTATCAGAGGGGTGACATTTCACTTAATAAAATATAAAAGCTATTCTGATGAATTAGAAAAATTGGTAGAGAAGTATTACAATTTTGAAAAAGAAAACTTGAAGGAAGCTTTGATACCCGCAGATGAATATGATAGCATAAAAGACAAATTGCTTTTCCGACAGCATTCTATTCTTCCATATGTATCAGATTATCAAAAAGATTCATTTTCTTACATTGATTTAAGAAAGTGGCTCAGAACAAATAATTACATAAAATCACCTTTATCTGAAGAATTAAATAAAATCTTGAATAATTTGCTTGATATTAGAAACTGGTCATTTCACAATCCTAAATATAATTTAGTTGCAAACAAGGAAGTTGCAATTAAAAATATACCTAAAGAATTGAAAAATTCAGTTCGTGTTACTCCTATGATAAATCCTGTTATAACTTCTTTAGTATCTGAATATGATACAAAAATGTTAGCATCTTTGTATTTGTACACCAAAAGAAGATCCTACGAATTTGAACTTATTTTAAAATCTATGAAATCTGATTATAACGAAATGTTTCAAAATTTAGCTCATCGACCAATTTGTTTAGACGAAGCTTTCGATCCTAATAAAGTATGCTATGAGGAAATATATCGAATTTGTCGATACGGAGATCCGTCTAATGATGTGGCTCAAATCTCAATGGCAATACAAAAATCAAAATATGACGGTACGAATGAAACATATAATAAATGGGCTTTGAAAAAGGTTGAGGCTGATATAGAAAATGAAGATATTAAAAATACCGATAATAATGAAGATACTTTTAATTTGAGCGAAAATAAAGCACAGAATTGAAACTAAAACTCAGCTTCAGTTCTGTGCTACTGGTAGCACATTTTTCTGTTAAAGTTCTTTGGTAAAGAAAATGCCACTCGTTGTTTCCTTTATATTAAACCCATTCTTTTTGTAGAAACGAATCAAATTATCTTTCCCGATAGGAGATTTGTCCCATAGCATACCGTGAATGGATTTAATTCTGTTTGTAATTGCCCATTCAGTGATAATTTCAAGACATTTTGTACCATATCCCTTTCGATATGTTGAAGCATCTAAATTTACAATTTCTAATTGATCTGCTCTGATTTCAATATCCGCCTTTACAAGCCAATTTCCAAAACGAAAGCAGTTATATAGATTAAATAAATACAACTCAAACTCTACGGAGTGATAATTGCATATATAATTGCACTGAAGAGCGACAATTTCGTCATTTTCTCCCCAAAAGCCTAAGCATGCATTAGTTGAGTAATGAGTGAGTATGCTTTTCAAATTATCAAGCTGTTTTTTTAAACGCATATTTTCATATGTAATATCACCACAATAGGTTCGTTGCTTATCTAAGCAACTGCACAGTAATTCTATAGTTTTTTTCTTTGAACAAAACATTTCTCATCCTCCTAAAATAATTAAAAAATACTCATTCCACTTGCCTTTATGTGATAAATATGGGTTTGCGGCTATATGATCGAAAATTTCGCTTGCAAGTTGTTTTGCAAGCGACGGTTTTTCTTGATACAATGGCAGCAAATAGCGTCGCAGATAGTATGTATAAGCGGCACCGCACTTTAAAGCACAGCTGTTAAATGACATATCTTTAGGCGATATTTTCCCCGTTTCGAGTTTTTTATAAACATTATGCTGATAGTCATCGGCTACTATAAGCATAGCTTTTTTTTGCAAATTTGTCAAGAGCTCAAACTCTTTGATATTATTTATATTTGCAAGAAAATATAAATCATTGCTTCTATGTGCAGAATCAAGTTTATTGTTTATAATTTTGATTAAGTCCATTTTCATTGCAATTTCTCCTTTATGAATTTATTTACCTTCAGAAATAAAAAAGCTATAAAACCACTATACAAGCGGTATAATCGTAAACAATTCTGCAAGCCACGCACCTAAAATTGCATACCGGCAAGCAAAAACAGCAACCGCCTATAGTGCTTATATAGCAGTATCATATTCGTATATAAAGAATCTTCTTTCTTTCTGAAGGTAGTATAACTGGGTATTGTATAGACCTTAAATTCGGGGGGCTACCCCTGTTTTTCAAAAAAATAATTCGATAAACACATTTACCCACTTGACAAATGCTGCCGATAGCGTTATTATAATTACGCAGGCTGTTTAATTCTGTGATTGTGGGATTATCAGTGTGCTTAAGAATGTTTTTAAATGAGATAAGCCCGGAGTGCAAGCCGGGCTTATTTCTTTTCTTGATAAGTTTAATAACCTTCAGGCTGTAAGAATTATCCGCATAAACTTTTCTGTTGTCGTAACGCATTTTACGTTGTTTACGGACAAGGTGCAGATTGACAAGATTACTGACTATTTTCATTGCGGTGTCACGCTTGATGTTCAGCTCATCGGCGAGGTCGTTGAAGCTTTTGAAACAATATCCGAGCTTGCTGTCTATTGATTTAATAATGAGAATATAAAGGCGCAGTTCGGATGTGGAAAGTTTCTTATTGAACACATTTCTGTCTATACGGGTATAATCAGATTTTACTTTGTTCTTTTCGGGATTCAGAACGTATGTGTATGTACCTTTGCGATTGTCTTTACGATAAGCCGCAATTATATGTGTGATGTAACCTTTTCTCATCAGGCTTTCAATTATACGAGATACTGTCTGTGTAGACTTTATACCGCAGTGTGCTGCTATAGTCTGCTGTCTGACACGCTTATATTCGTGTCCTGCTTTGCTTCGGATATTTGAATAAACAGAAAGCAGGTATGTATAAACTGCAAACTCGTTATGCGTCAGCTCGTTTGAGGTAATAACCGAGTTAGACAGCAGAAAATAACTTTTCATTTTCACACATCCTTGTATTTTGTTGTATTTTAACGTTTAAGCGGTTTTGTCGCTTGTACAGTATTCTTCTCATTCAACGCTCTGAACGCTTTTAAATCGTCGTTAAAGTCCTTATTTAAGGGTATATCATTCGATATTGTATATCCTTTAAGTGCATACTTGTCACTGAGCTGTGCCGAGGCGTGTCTGCCTGCTTCATCGTTATCCAGGCAGAGTGTAATTTCGGTAATGGGATTATTTTGTAAAAACTCATCAAGAGCAACATCAGATTTGCCACCAAGGGAAATCATAGTCAGCTGCTGCCAAGCGTCCTGTCCGTTGTTTATAGCATAAAATGACGCATAAGACAGCATATCAATTACAGACTCGAAAACATACAGCTTGTTCTTATTTGTGCCGATTAAAGAAAACGAATATTTCTTATCACTTCCGGGCAAATCTACACGGTATGTAGATTTATCCGATACAGAACGGCAAAACGCATAGCGTGACATAACGCCATCACCGTTTACAGCAATCATATTTACGTATTTTTTAGTAATACCACGCTCGATAAGCTCAGGTATATGTTCACTGCTAAACCCTTCACAAATATATTTCTCACCTTTTTGCTTCTGTGCCTGAAGCTCAACGGTAACATATTCCGGTGCGTTTTCAGGTACATCATTTTTGAAGCGATAAAACGGTGTGTTCGAGCTGTCATACCCGACAAGCTGAAGCCCGCTGTATCCGACGCCCTGATATAGCTTACGGTCGTAAATCAGCTGATTTACGATACTGTATTCCAATCCACGGGTTTTACATAAGTAGGCGATTACATTACTGTAATTGCGCTGTCCGTTTTCTTTGTGATCCTGTTCGGGCAAAATAAGCCGATTTGATTCCTTATCTTTAGAAACGCTCGGCTTTGATGTCATCTTATTTGGAGTATACTCAATCTGAATATCTCCACAAAGCGACTTTACAGCTTCAGTAAAACTTTGTCCGTAAATCTTCATACAGAACGCAATGGCATTGTTGCCACCTTCGTCACGGCTGTTCCAGTACCACCCTCTGCGGTCATTCGTGATAAAAAGACTGTCGTGCTTATCACAGCGATAACCGTTACCGCTTTTCTTTACGCTGAAGCCTTCTGTTCGTTCAAGAAATTCTACCATATCTACATTTCTTGCACGTTCTATTTGCTCTTTTGTAACGTAGTTACTTGGTTTAGATTTAGAATAACTCATAAAAAGCTCCTTAAAAAAGAAAGCAACGATTTCCTCTTGTTCTGAGGTTGTCGTTGCTTTTGTGTTTTATTTTCTTCTCTCCAGTACCATTGCCGGCAAAATTCATCGGCAGTATCTCGCTTGATGATTTCTTTTTTCAGACGTCGAATGCGGAATGCCTGTGTTATAATTACGGCTAATAAAATTGTTATAAGAACGCTCATAGGTTTTATTTATTCCGTTTCTGCGACTTGGCGGGAAAATCAAAATCAATCTTGCCGTCTTTAACAACGAGAGCCGCCGAGAATGCTTTGCCCGCCTTTGATGTAAACCCGTTTATTATCCTTGTGCGTTTATTTGCACACAGCATAGCCGCAATCGTTTCTGTGATACATTTCCCGCATATAGTTCCGGCTATAAAAAAACTGCAACCGCTTTTATAGTCGGTGCAGACCCAACCTTTTGAACTTTTGACCATTTCTTTTCCGCAAATCGGACATCTTAGACGTTCAGGAAACTCAAAACCAATTGTGTTATCATCTTTGATTATTAGCTTTGCATCAAATGATTTTCCGCTCTGAGATGTAAAGCCCTTGATAATAGATGTTGCACGTTTTATCATAAGCTCTTTTGCGATTACGTCTGATATTTTTTTACCGCAAATCTCATTTGCAATATAGAACTTGCAACTGTCCGGATCATCTTTAGAGTAACCGGTGCAGCACCAGCCGACTTTTTTCTTGATTACAGGTTTACCGCACAACGGACAAATAAGCATATTGCCCGTCATTGCTGATGTGTCACTGTTTTTAATCTGTTCGACCCACTTAATCACAAGTTTCTTGTATTCATACAGAAAATTATTGCCGTCAGATTCTCCTCGGGCAATTTTATCAAGTTCCATTTCCATATCGCCCGTCATATCAACAGACAACATATCCGGTACTATCTTTTCGAGCGTATTGATTATATACATACCTTTTTCGGTCGGCATAATGCTTTTGACAGCGTTACCGTTTTTCCGGGTTCGGCGGGCAATATATCCTTTGTCATATAGTTCCTTAATTATTCCCTGACGTGTGGCGGCTGTACCAAGACCACGTTTTGTCAGTTTTATATAGCTCCGTGTCTGCTCGTCTGTGATATTATTTCCGGCAAGCTCCATTGCTGTAAGCAATGTCGCATCGGTGTAATATTTCGGCGGCTCGTTTTGTCCCTCTTTGACATCGAAACCGATAACTTTATAATCGTTATCCTTAACGATTTCGGGCAACCCGGTTACCTCCGGCGTTGCATCAACAGCAAACCAACCGGGATTGATTATATTCGTTCCGATTGCTGTAAACAGCTGATTATCAATCTGAAAAACAGCTTTGATGTTTTCTGTGACTGCTTTCGGATAAACGGTACGGATAATTGATAATGCAAGTAAAGTATATGCCTTGCGCTCATTTTCCGACATACCGCTTAAATCATTCGGCACAAGAGCGGTCGGTGTAATAGCAGTGTGCGAATCAACTTTGCTGTCATCATAATGCCGACGTGTACAGGGTGCAAATTTGTCAACAGGAATAGCATATTTAGCAAATTCGGGCATTTCAAACAGTAGCTTTATTATCTTTACCGTTTCATCTTTCATTGCATCTGTTAGATGCTCTGAGCTTGTGCGTGGATATGTTATCAATCTGTTTTCGTACAAGCTCTGAACGAGCTTTGTAAGCATATCAATTGTGAGATCCGTACACTTTGATAAATCTGCAAGCAAATGTGTAGTGTTATATAAAAGCGGAGCGGCTGTCTGCTTTTGCGACACCTCGACTTTTATCGCTTTTGCTGTATTTGATTTAATTTCATCTATAGCAGCCTTTGCCGCCGTTTCGGTATCGTACTTATCTGCCGCTTCGGCAGTAAACTTTGCGCCGTCAGTTGTTTCGATATTGGCAACTATTTTATAAAACGGCTTTTTAACATAATTCCTTATTTCCCGTTCACGCTTAACAATCATTGCGAGTGTCGGCATTTTTACACGTCCGCAGGCGAACACATTGTCAGCTCCGCCGAATTTCAATGTAGCTGCAACAGATGTGTTAATGCCCACAAGCCAGTCTGTTGCGGATCGTATGCGTCCTGCATTTTCAAGCGGCTTCATCTCTTGAGCTGACCGCAACTCGGCAAATGCTTTTCTGATTTTACAAGGCGTTAAATCTGTTATCCACACTCTTTTATATGGTACTGTGCAATGTAAGACTTCATATAAGTACGCAAAAATCAATTCGCCTTCACGGTCTGCATCAGTGGCATTGATTATCAGATCCGCCTTATCAAAGAACTGCTTAACATAATCATAAGCAAGCCTGGAATAATTATTATCTTTTACTCTTGTAATAAAATGTTCGGGTATAATCGGGTAATTATCGAAGCTCCAGAATTTATAACGTTCGTCATAATCTTCAGCCGGAGCTAAACCGCATAAGTGACCGGCACCGTGACAAAGAATTGCTTGCTCACCGTTAAGATTTAAGTCCCAGTGTGCAATAGACGGTTCCTTAGGATTCACTGTTTTTTTGTATGCACCTAAAGCCTCGGCTATTGTCCGACCGAGGCTGTATTTTTCGGCATAAATTACTATCATAATTTCTCCTTTCCGGATTGTGCTACCTGTAGCACAATCAACTTATAATATAGGCTTTTAGAATGTTGCTATAAACGTTATTGTTATTTGCGTTGGTTGCCATCCAGTTGTCCGAAGGCTCAAGCATATACGCTTTAAATCCCGACTTAATCAACTGTTTATTAATGGAAATAAACTTATTCGTTGTTACGGGGAAAAAGCATAGATTTACGTCTACCTTATTTGGAAGAATAACATCGTTGATATAATTCGTTAAAATCGGCATATCCCAATCTGCCGCTGAGCACAGCAAAATGTGTATGTACGCATTATTGTTATACTTAGTGCTGTCATCACAGATGATATAATCAAAAGTTCCGCTTATCTTATTGAAGTCCGAATAGATAACCACATCATCAATGTTCAAACCGTTCTGACTAACTGCATTAATATCAACCGTAAAATAGTTACACAATTCTTCTGTCACTGATGTAATTACGCACACCTTTGCATTTTCATATTTGCGTAAGTAAAATGCAAGGTCAAATGCTGTATATGTGCATCCGCAACGAGAATAATAGCCGAATACCGATATAATAACATTTCCTCTTTGGATTCGTTCATAGCTTTCATCTAATCGCACTGTTTGTCCCGAATAAGAGCTGTCACAAGCACCTTTATAGTTCAAATTCATACTTCCGAAGGAATTGCTGTATTCGCAGAATTGCCGATTAGGATAATGTATTTCGGTATCACAAGGCTTTTCTGACATCAAAATATCAGGCTTATCCGTTTTGGGAAATAAAATAGCATTATCTATAGCGGCAGGATCATAGCCCATAACAATATCATATACGCCTATCGAATATAAAGCAGAGGCGTATTTGTTAAAGCTATCGGTGTTATTGCAAACAAATATAACACGCATATAGCCGTAACGCATTTTTACAATGCTAAGAAAGTCTATCAGCGACACGCCTTTTGACGCAGCATCATCACTGATCAAAATACCGTGAGGACGGTATTTTTCGAATATTTCAGCCGCAGTATTCGGCTTGACAGCAGTATATTTACCCACTGTTACAGTTTGCTCCGATTTTTTTAGAGCCGTTTCAAGAGGACGCACACTGCGTTTTCCCGCAATTATAACGAGGTTCATTTATTCACCGCCTTCTGCTGTATTAGTGTAATTTTCAATTCATCAAGCATTGATGATATAATCTTTAGATTTTCATCTTTAAATGTTTCGTAAGCAAACGAATCAAATATAATCATAAGATAGCTGTTTGTCGAAAGGTAAAGCCTATAAACAAGCCGAGAACGCAGAGCCGGATCTGAAAGAATACCATCAGCCGCCGTGATAACGGCAACTGATGATAATGAATAATAATTCAGAAGGACAGCTCGGTTGTTTATCACATTTCCGTAACAGAAAGTAAAATCACTATCGTAAACGGAAAATGAGCATACAGGGATATGAGCTTTTTTTATATCCGAAAACATCTTATTAAACAGTGCCGAACCTGTCAGTTTATAACTTTTTTCTTCCGATTGCGGTTCTTTGCTTATTATATCCGTTATTGTGCTACAGGTAGCACAATAACGGTCCGGTTTTTTCTGATTTTGTTGCTCAACCTTTCCGGCGGAGTTAACCTTTGTTTTAGGTGCAGAGTATTTCAATTGGAATTTCTTCATGTAACATCTCTCCTAAAATCAGTCTGACAAAGATTATAGATAGAACTGTCTTTTGATATACGCCTGTCAAACGGTATAATCTTTTTACCGCTTACAATCAGTCCTGTGCCTTTTTCGCCGGTCTTCAAGTAGCTTGATTGTGACGGAGATAAGTTGAACAGCTCTATCACCTTATCAAGGTCGGTTTTCTTCTGCTGAAGCAAAACAACAAACTCTGAGTTTGACAGCATAAGTCTCGCCTGACCCGATTCAAGCACTTCAGTAATATTTTGAGTTATTCCTGTAGGAATACCGCCGTATTTTCTTATACGTTTGAAAACCTTTTGAAAGAAGTCGGCAGAACGCACTGTTTCTTTGTCGTTGCCATCGTTGAACATTATTGAGAATTCATCGACCCATACCCAAGTCTGAACGCCCTTTGTTCTGTTGTCACGAACACGTTGCCATATATACTCAAGAATAACCTGCAAGCCTACAGGACGCAACTGCTCGCCCATATCGGATATATCAATTGATAACAATTTGTTATCCGTATGAATGTTTGTTTTGCCCGAAAACGTATTAAAACTGCCGTTAACATACAGCTCAATGTCAAGAGCTATCTGATCTGCTTCAGGTAGCTTTTTGTTTATAAGAGCATTATAAAAATCAACAAATGTAGGTATGAATTCCGGATTACCGTTATTAAGCACATAATCAGCGTAAACTTCTTTGACGCAACTGTCGATGATTGACTTATCTGCCGCAGACAGGGGAAAGCCTCGTGCTGTTTCTATGATTGACATAATCAGTTCAGATTTCATTGCAACGGCAGAAGTGCCGTTTTCGCTGATGTTTATATCAGTGTCGAATATGTTAATCTTCGTTTCGGAATCAGCCGATAATTTTAGCGTATCTCCGCCAAACTGTTTGATGATAGGATAGTATTCTCCGTCAGGATCTATAATTATCTTTTCTGACTTCGGGTAGCGTATGATTGTATCTATAATTTCGGATTTGCAATACATCGATTTTCCCGAACCCGATGTACCGAGAATGAAGCCGTTAGCGTTCATTTCTTCTGCTCGGTCAAGAACAATGATAGCATTGGTATGCTTGTTCATACCGTAGCAAAGACCGGTGTCCGAAAAATATGACCGTGCAGAAAATGGTATCAGTATACCTGCGGCATCCGATAACACATAAGTGTTAACGCTGTTTCCGTTGGCAGTATCAAAATGATTTATTCCAAACGGCAAGACGGAATTAAGCGCTTTTTCCTGCTGACGCACCAGACAATCAATAACTACCTGATGTTTTTTACCTTTAGAGCGTATTGCTTCTGTCAGCTCGTCAAGCTCTTCTTTTGTAGCCGCAGACAGTGAGATATATACGCCTATCTTGAAAAGCTCACAGTTTGTATCGGAAAGTCGCTCCTGCAAATCCTCAAGCTCACGCTCACGCTCCATCCAATGATATGGCACAAAATTAAGACCTTTTTTATGATTCTTTTCAAGGCGTGCCTGAATTTTGCCTTGATGTGAGTATATGTTGTCTTTAACCTTATCCTGCGCTTCGGATTTGTCTATATGCCTAATATGCTTTGAAACGGCAACTTTACAATTGTTATCAAGAATATCCCTTATAAACTCGTCGTCTAACGTGCGGTCATATCGAGCCATATACATTATTCTTGTATACGAATTACCGATTTCAATTTCTTTGGGGCGAAAGGCAAACATTGATGGTGCAATATAGTCCTTTATGGATCCGCCACGTGAATATATATCATTCGGCAAAAGAAATTCAGTATTGTCGAATGGGTGATAGTATTCATAAAGGACAGCAAACACATCTTCAGGCATAAGCTGATGCGTTTCACTGCCCATTGCCGCATAGAAATTTTGCAATTCCCGATAGTAACGAAACAGTATGTTTACATTATCTACGGTTTCGTTAGGCGTGTACGACATTGCAACAAGAGTTATTTTCTCACTTGTTGCGTCTTCAGACTTTGTGATATACGTTTCAAGATTTTTATTGTAATCATCCAATAAATCACCGGAGATCTCTTCATTGTTGCTTATCAGTATATCCCTGAGCTTTGCGGTATTAACAGAAGAATTCATAATAAATTCCTGAAAGTTGATTTCGACCGGAAGTGCATTCAATAAACGCTGATAACGCTGATAGGTTTCTTCTTGCTCTTTGTCACGGAGCAAAGAATAATCTATATTTGAAAATGCGAATATCAATGTAAATGTGTTTATTCCGGTAAGAAACAGCCCATTATCGTACACTTCATAAAATGGTATTGTATCCTGTGCGGATTTTGGCATAACAATTCGTTTATCATAACCAAACGGCACATTCTTTTTAGCCCAGCCGTTAAATAAATTATCAATTATCGACATCACTGAATACTCCTTTACTGTCAAACGGTCGCTTTTTTGTGGGATTTGAAGCAATAAATCGCAATACAGTCAACCCTTGAATACGGACTACTCCAAGTCCGATGAATAAAACGAGTTCCAAAAATACGACCCACATAATTATATCAATGTTGATTTTCAGCACCAGCCACAGCAAAAGCAACGTGCCGATTGTAGCAGCACATCCTACAATCATCATTATCACCTGCCCTATTGAAAAGCCCATTACAGTTCCGGGTTCCTGCATAATTTTCTTTGTTACTTTGCATTTTATCATTAAGAACCTCCTGTAAGCTGACGTAATGCAAGCGGTGGCTTTAAGATTAAAAATCCCATAGCAAGCACTACTAAAACTTTCGGTCCGGCCGAAGACAGCCAAACCAAGACGTCCATAGGCGAATCTACACCTACATTATTCATTGTGAGAACTTTGCACCAGTACGATCCCGCAAGATATATTAATCCCATATATACAAGCGAGAGCGCCGAGCTGAGCAAGCCGTCAATAAAGCGCTTAAAATATCCCTTTGTCGCATCACCTAACAGGCATGCAAAAAAAGCAGGCGATACACTGCAATATAGTGCCAACTCAAAAGTACGGAGCATTAATTTTATCATTATGAGCCCGCATATAATTAATATTGCTAAGGCAACGATTATAATTGGAGCAAGCAATACAATATCCAATAGCTGATTAAGCAGTTCGCCGATAATCCATAATCCCGTATCAGTGCTTTTAAGCGTATCAAATGACGGAAAAACTATCATTTCATCAGCACTTGTAAATACACTTGACGCAATACCTGTACAGGTATCAATCAGGGCTATACAAATATCTGTTGATAAATCTACCCATAACTTTGCCAATAAAAGCCCTACCAGTATTTTTATAACACCTTTATAATTAACTAATTCAAACTGCATAGCAGAATGAATTAAATTAATTCCGAATAGCAATACCAGTATGCCATATCCGATAGTTTTGAAAAACGGTGCAAATAAATCAACGAAACCGTTAAGATCGAATCCCCAAGGACTATCTATTCCGGCTTTAATATATATTCCCAGTGTGTTTATAATACCTTGTGTCCAGTCAACAAGACCTTTTACCCAAGCAAAGATACCTACTGCCGAAGCTGCCATATCTTCTTTACCAAGGTCTTCAAGATCTTTTTTCATTTCTTCTTGGTTATATGCAGGCTTAGTGGTGGTGGTTTCTGTCGTTGTGGCGTTTGCTTTTGCAAAAGCCGTATGTTCAACGTGGTTTATATTTTCTGATACATCAATTATATTTCCTGAGCTGTCAACCGCTCTTGGAGCAACAGCTGTTGCTGTTACTCCACTGGTTGTTACTGCATCCGCACAGGCAGAAAATGATAAACCGAAAATCATCAGCAGACTGCATATAAGAAAGATGCTGATTTTTTTCATATCTACCTCTCTTAGAATAAAGCCTCAATCGCAAATGTTGCCGCAAAAAGAGCACCGCCGATTACCAATAGCGATATGCCGCCGTTGCGTTCACGCACATCCTCATTTCCGACACCCTGTGCAATCTTAATCAGTCCCGGTATTGCAGTTAAGCCAAGCACGACTATGCGTACAACCCAAAAAACGAGTGTTACAAGGGTCTTGTATGTAGCAGTGTTTACAGAAGAGGGTGCATCGCCAATGCCACCACCTTCGGCAAATGCTGAAAACGCAAGGAATACGGTTGAAAGAAGGATTGTGGTTGTGATTGAAATTGCCTTTGCTATTTTTCTGAATGCCTTTTTCATAATAAAATCTCCTTATCTGCGAATTATCGCATCTGATATTTTTTTAGCCGTATCTGATACGACTTTTGTTGTAACCACTACTGCACCGGCTACCGGTACCGCTGATGAAGCCGCTGTCGTGGCAGTAGTGGCTGCTGTAGTAGCTGCCTGAGTTGCGCCGGCTGTAGTAGCTTGCGTAGCAGTTGCAGAAGCAACCTGTGTAGTCTGAACAGCAGCTTGAGAAGTCGCTTGCGTTGCCATACTACCCGCACCGGCATTTGATAAACTTCCGGATGAAAGATTCTTTGGTGTTATCACTGACTCATCAATCATATCAGCACCATCTGCCAAATCACTGTATAGCTTTTTCTGACCGAGCTTTGTAAGTGATATGCTTGTGTTGTCAGAATTGTACTGCACAAGCCCGTCTTTTTCCCATTTAGAGATATTTTCCATAACTTGCAGAGCCGCTTTCTTATCGGGCGACAGCGTGATTTCTTCAAGGTCGAGGTTAGACGCAAATCGGAAGAATTGCAAATCTCGATCTGTACCCTCAAGAGTTATACCGTATCTGATTGTATCGTTTTCCAATCCGTGCTGAATTTCCATTGCACGAATAGCCGATCGTGCTTTGTCTATGTTAGCCGCACGAATGAAGTTTGGATTATTGATATACTCTCTGCCGCTATCTGTCAACGTTATATTACCGCTATTCAGATCTACATCAATCAAACCTTGCTTTTCCGCCAGTTCGAGATTGGATATGACAGCTTCTTTCAGTTCAGCATCAGGGATACTGTCTATAACCTCTTTTGGCAGAATATCATTCGCTTTGAAATAGCTGAGGTCGGTAATCTGACCGGAAAAAGAAAACGGTAAACCGTTATCTAAATTTTCCGGAGCAGCGTTTTTCGCACATTTCAACTGTTCGATGAAGTCATATATCTGTTTGCCTGTACGAGCTATGCCGGCAACTTTACTGTTCATCTTTTCAGCATCGTGCATAATCTCATCTTCTAACATTGGTGCCATATAGATGCCTCCTATCCTATAAATTCGTCGATAGTCGGAATTTCATAATCGGCTATCAATTCTTCTTCGTCGATTTCAGCAAGCACGCTCTGATGTTCGCTAAGCTGAGCATCTCTTGCGGCTTCTTCAAACTGTCGCTGTAGCTCTGCTTGTTCGACACGTTCTTGTTCCGCCTGTTTCTGCTCGGACTGCTCACGCATTGCTTTTTCTTCTGACACTGACTGTTCCATAAGCTGTGCCATTTTTGTTTTTACCTCCTTTAACTTTTGAATTTGTTCATTATCGGAATACATCTCATTTATATCGGTATTGTTTGGTATTCCGCTCGGAAATGAGCTACCGACTTTATCGATAAGCGGATGTGATAATGTATCGAATTTGTACAACCAAAAAGGCGGATACTCATCGAGAAACTCAATCATATATCCGCCATATTTCTTTTTGATTTTCGGTGAAGCTCTGAATGCTCGTAGCAGCTCCGATGTAGTCAGTAAATCACGACCTTGATAGCTTTCGTTATCTGAACTGCTGCCGCCGCTTGTTGTTCCTTGGCTGTGTCCCCTTGTGTCTATTCGTACAGTAGTCTTGTCGAGCTTTTCTACTATGTACTTTCGGGTTTCCAAATCAGGTGCGCCGAGATAAGTAAACAGTGAGCAGTTACCGATAATACTCTCCCAGTTGTCCTTGTACAAAGCCTTGAGCTGAGGCAACGACTGTAAAACAATACAGGCTCTTATATTGTTTGAACGTATAACGGCTGTGATTTTATCAAAATTAGGTATGCGTCCTATATTAGCAAATTCATCGAGTTCTATCGATACAAGCAACGGCAATCTACCGTTATGCTTGAAATTAGCACAGTACATAAGTCGTGCAAACAACTGCGAATAGAACATATTGCATATAGCCTTATATGTTGTGTCAGCGGGCGGAACAATCAGAAATATAGCCGTCTTTTCAACGCCGATGTTATCAAAGTCCATTTCATCAATTACAGTCAGGTCGTTGACATCTTCTACTGCCCACAAATCAAGACGTGTTGAGAGCGTCTTTGCGATACCTCCCATAGTTTCCTCAGGAGTACCTTTGATACCGTTCCAGTTAATTGTAGCAGCATCACAAGGATGCTCGATTGAGTGTTTATTAAGGCAACGAGCCAATTCGCACAATTCGTCTATTCTTCCATTTTTATATGTGATACTGTTAAGCAGTCTGACTACACGACCAAAGCATTTCACCTCGCCTTCAGCTTTCCAAAGGTAAATCATAATTGCAGTAAGTAATGATTTTGCCGAACCCGACCAGAAATCTTCTTTATCATCGTCGCCGGCAGAGGCGTTAATAAAGGTGTTTGCCAAAACAACAATATCCTGCTCATCATTTATATAAACAAACGGATTGTATGCGTTGGTCTTTTTGATGTTTATCAGATTAAACACACGCACCTTGTACCCATTATCCATAAGTAGCTTTGCAGTATCTCTGTAAAGCTCACCTTTGGGATCGGTCACAACATAGCTTCCATACATCTGAATAATATCAGGTTTGATTTTTCTGAATGTTTTTCCTGCACCGGGACCGCCGATTAGTATTTCGTTCAGATTATGCGGTTCATAGTAACGTCCATGCGGATTGTTAACGGTAACATAGAACTTGTTTCCGATTGGAATACCGGTTTCATCGCTGTTTTCCTTTTCATCACGTTTTGTTGCCCAATCGGCACTTCCGGCTTCCACGCCTTTGTAATCATCGTAATTTTTACTGAACAGCATAAGTGCAAGCAGTGACAAAGCAACAACGTAAATATACCAAACAGAACCGTGCATTTGCATTATCGCACCGATGTCAAAAGGTGCTGTAAAAGTTGGATTAGTCCAATATGGCATAGATTTTATCAGCACCGACAAATTTAAATTATCCGATGATATGTTGTTGTCGTATGCGTAGCACTGTAAGCTGTAAATCAGATAAGATATAATCAGGAATGTGATTACACCTATAACGGAGATAAGTATAAGCCCGGTCTTTAAGACGGATTTGCTGTTTTTGTGCCGCAATTTGTTTTTATTTGCCATTACGTCCTCCTTTAAATGTGCTACCTGTAGCACGTTTTCGAGCAAGCATTCTTACATAATCTCTATCAAATAGTCGCCCTCTTTAAGATGTTCATTTATAGCAAAGCAACAAATAACTTTCGGATCCGAATATTCCGATTTGAATTTAAAGCAAATCACCTCTCCGGTATCACGATTGGTAAGCCGTAGTTGCACCTGAGAATGATATGGTTGATTCTTCTTCATCTTTCTCCTCCTTTAATCGCCACCACAAAGGCGGCAGAGCTTTTCTGCCGCCCGGTGACAATAAAATTTTAATGCTGCTTAGCGTTTTCTCTTACGCTTCGATAACGGGAACACAAGCACAACAGCCGCACTCATCATTACCGTTGATATGATAATAACCGCCGTCTGCATAAAGCCGTCCTCGCCTGCACCTGTCGGAGGATTATCAGGTATTTTATCGTTGTGCATTTTGGCAACAAGCATTGCACCGTCACGGTCAATCGTTAACTGCTTATCTTCGGGTAAAAGATAACCTGCCGAAGCAGAATCCTTGACTTCGTGAATGGTATACTCGCCTGCTCTCAGGTCAGTTATTCTTATAATACCATCCTTATCAGTTGTGTATGTTTTCTTGAAAGTCTGTCCGGTGTATGTTGTACCGGAAACCTCAAATTTGAAGCCTTCAACCTTATTGTTGTACGATGTCTTTACTATCTTGATTTCGCCCTTCTGAGGCGAGTTGATAAACGTACCCTTGCCAAGCTCATCGTTGGAAACTTCTACGGTTTCGCCGTCATTTACAATTTCGAAATAGTAGAAATTCACATCACGGACGAAATATTCGGGAGCCTTTGTTTCCTGTACATAGTAGTCACCGTATACAAGTCCCTCAAGGCTGTACACGCCTGTTTCGGTTTCCTTTAATGTGCCGACTACGGTTTTCTTGTCCGATTTATAAACTGTAAATACAGCACCTGTCAATTTATTTTCGGGATAGTCCTCATCGACTTTCGTTAATGTGACATTGCCGACAATAACCTTATTGACAAACTCTGCACTTGCAGTTGCGTCCTTAGTTACCGTGATTGTCTTGACCTGTGTCTTAGGCAGATAACCTTCTGCATTGTTGATTTCGGTTATCGTGTACTTGCCGGTCGGCAGTTCTGTAAGTTCAAACTTGCCGTTTGTCAGCATAAAACGTGCTTCTGCTGTCTGACTGCCGTTATATACATACTTGCCGTTCTTTGATACAGCCTTTAAATATGCACCGTCAGCATTCTTTACAGTGAAGTATACATTCTTTTCAAGCTCTGCCTTCTGAGCTGTTGTCAGCCCATTTGGGTTTGTCCATTTCTTTATGATACTTGCGTTGCCTGTGTCACGCTCGTTTACAAACGTTGCCGTTGCTGTCTGATTTCTTACTACAGTTATCTTTACGGGATTTTCCGACTTGATTGTGTAGTCAAGAAGTGTGCTATACTCTGTAATCGTATAGTCACCTGTAGGCAGTTCAGCGATTGTAAATGTGCTGTTCTTCAAAACGTATCTGAATTCTGTTGTGCTTTCGCCGTTATATGTGTATACGCCGTCTGCACCTGTAGCTGTGATGTACTTGCCGTTGCTGTCCTTTACAGTGAAATACAGGCTCTTTTCAAGCTCCGCTTTCATCTGTGCGATTTCATCGGCTGTCATATCTGCTGTACTGTTGTCAAGTTTCCATTCCTTGATTACAGCACCGTGACCGTAAGGATATTCTTTGAAGTCGGATTTTCCGATTTCATTGCTAACCGATACAGTAGCGTTTGCCGTTTTAAGCGTTACCGGGTGTACGTCTGTGTCAAGATAGTAGCCTTCGGGAGCTGTAAGCTCCTTGACATAGTATGTTGTACCTGTTGCACTGCTTATAGGTAAGTTGTTGCAAGTGTACACTCCTGTAGCTGTTTCGATAATTTCTGCATTTACAAGTGTGCTGTCAGTGTCCGACTTATACGCCTTTGCTACTGTCTTGCAAGTGCTGTCGGTATAGATACCGAATGTAGCACCTGTTACCTTTTCGCCGGTCTTTGCGTCAATCTTGTTGATAACAATGTGACCGAAAGGCTTATTTTCAAACGTTGCAGTAGTAGTTGCATTGCTCTTTACTTCAATCGTCTGATTTGCAGGCGTGATATATCCGACTGTCTTGCCGTCCTTTACTTCCTTTACGGTATAAGTACCGATAAGGAGGTTTGATATATTGATTTCGCCCTTTGCGTCTGTTGTGTATGTCTTGGTTGCTACGGGTGTGCCGTTAAGAGCCGTGCCGGAAACTTCAAACTTCCAACCGGAAAGAACACCGTCTGCACTTCTCTTGACTATCTTTATATCGCCCTTCTGCGGAGCATTGGGGAACTTGTCGTTGCCGTTGATTGACACATCGACAACCTTGCCTGCGTCAGAAATTGTGAACTGATAGAATGTGTTGTCGATATTGTAATACTTCGGTGCTTTTGTTTCCTTGAGGTAGTATGTGCCTGCCGGGATTTCGTCAAGCTGATATGTACCCTTTGATGTTTCTGCGAGTTTGCCGTATACAGTAGCCTTGTCGGAATTGTATACAGTAAATTCAGCGCCGCTCAGAAGTACATCGGGATGATCTGCGTCAACCTTTGTCGTTCTGACCGAGCCTAAAGGCGTTTCATAGAATTTCGATGTAGCGTTGTTTGAAACTGCTACGGTTGAATTTGCCGTTTTAAGCGTTACCGGGTGTACGTCTGTGTCAATAGCGTAATGGTCGGGAGCTGAAAGCTCCTTGACATAGTAAGTTGTGCCATTCTTGCTCTCAATCGGCAGGAAATTGCAAGTGTACTTGCCTGTCGCACTTTCTGTGATTACAGCGTCTGTCAGAGTATCATCTGTAGCCGATGTATATGCCTGTGCCGGAATTTCACATTCAGCATCTGTGTAAATGCCGAATGTCGCACCGCTCAGAGCAGTGCCTTTTACGCTGTCAACCTTGTTGATAACGATATTCGCATACGGCTTGTTCTCGATATTGACTGTTGTTACAGTATCGGTCTTGACCTCAAGGTCTTTGCTGTTCTCGGTAATATAACCGACCGTTTTACCTGTCTTGACCTCTGTAACCTTGTAATCACCGATACGGATATTACTGATTGTGATTGTACCCTTTGCATCGGTAGTAAAAGTCTTATCGTAGCTCTGTCCGGTCTTGGCTGTGCCGGTTACTCTGAACTGCCAGCCGGAAAGTACACCGTCCGCACTGTGCTTTACAATACTTATCGTACCCGTCATTGCCTTGTTGGTAAACACTTTCTTTACCGAGCCTGCAGGTGTGATCGTGAATGTTACGGGATCAATCGAGAAACTGTAACCTGTTGTACCGCTTACTTCGTACACAGTGTATTCTTCTCTTGCAGGAAGCTCATTTGCAACAAAGTTATATGTGCTTTTGTTAAGCTTTAATTCTGTACCGGTATTGTTCTCGCCTTTATATGTGTAGATACCGTCGCTACCTGTAAAGGTGAGATATTTGCCGTTGTGCTTGATTTTAAAAGCGACCTCGGCAAGTTTGTCATCGGGGATATTTTCTATAGCACCGTTTTCATTTAAAAACTGCTTGTCAATCTGCACAGAACCTGTCTTAAGCTGATTGTCAAGCTCAATGTCATCAAGGTCGATTACAGCATTCGGATCACCGTTGCCCAGGTCAATACGCTGGTCCCGGTTATCAACATCGTAATCCGTACCGCTGTACGTTTCAATGACAGCTAAGTAATATGGAGCGGTGTTAGTGCCGAACGATATAGTCATTTCGCCGTTTTCATTCAGCTTGAGATTTGTTGCTGATGTTTTGGTTGACGAAAGCCCTTTGTATGTGTAATTACCGTTTGAACCCGTAAATTCTACATAGTAGCCTGCAGGCGGATTCGAGGAAACACTTCCGCCGAAGCCAAGCACCTGCAGATTTACAGTAACCTTAGCATACTGTTCTTTGAGCTGTGCTTCTGTCAGATTGTTCTCATCGGAGAAATGCTTTCTTATCACAACAACTGGCGTTGATTTATTCGTAAATGATATTGCCTTTATTTCGCCCTTATTGGCAATTGTGACCGTCTTTGTCTGCGTTTTCGGATTGTAACCGCTTGCGTTATTAATCTCTGTTACAGTGTATGTTCCCATAGGGAGCTTGCTTACATTAAACTTACTGCCGCTGAGTTTCATATTATTTGCGGAAGTCTGAGTGCCGGCATAAACATACGCTCCTGCCGAGCCTGTAACCTTGATATACTTACCATTAGCGTCCTTGACAGTAAAGTAAACGTTTTTCTCAAGATTTGCTTTTTCTGAAGCTGACAGTGTTGTATCGGACAGCCATACCTTCTTTATCTGAGCCGTACCGCTGTCCTCGCTATTTACGAAAGACACGGACGATGTTTTATCTCTTGAGATGGTAATTGTCTGAGATGCTCTGTTGACAGAATAGCCCTCCGGAGAGCCGTACTCATATACGGTATACTTGCCTGTAGGCAGGTCAGAAACTGTGAAAGTACCTGTACCGGGATTAACATACAGCGATGTAGCTTTAGTTGTTGTTCCGGCAAAAGAATATGAGCCACTGTACTTCGTACCGTTGACAGTTATATATTTTCCGTCAGCGTTTTTGATGCGGAAATATATCTGCTTATTTCTTTCAACGTTGTTGCTTGCGGCTATGGCGTTACCGTTGGTATCAATCCAGGTCTTTATAACCTCGCCTGTACCTGTGTTACGGGTATTGGTGAACGTTACCGTTCCTGTGCTGCCTGCTGTTACTGTTACCGTCTTGCTGACACCGCCTGTACGGGTGTAATAGGGTATCGAGCCGTCTGAATTCTTTCCGTGTTCTGTAACGGTATACGTTCCTGCAGGTAACGATTTTACTAAAAAAGTGTTACTTGAGTTTAATTTGAACTGGCTCACGGAACCGCTTGTAGAGTAGGTATACGAGCCTGCCTTGCCAGTAGCCTTCACGGCCGAACCCGAACTATTCTTTATCGTGAAATAGATGTCGCTGTTATCGGCTTTCGTGCTTGAAGCATCGTGATTGTGTTCCCAAACTTTCTTTATCTGAGCTGTGCCTGTGCTTTCGGTCTTAAAGTTTGCGTAGAACTGCACAGGGTCATCAATACCCGCCGCCATAGTCTGAGAGCCATTGCCCGATTTCCATATAACGAGCTGATCTCCGCTTGTGCGGTTAGCTTTATATGTACAAGCCTTTGTACCGCTAATTTTGGTTGTTGTACTGAAGGTGTACTTATTACCACTCTTTGTAACAGTAACTCCCGAAATATTGAAAGCACTTGCAGGCATACCGCTGTTGTTTGTATCAACGATGGTGCGTGAGTATTTTTTAGTTGACGAATCATATTTCAACACGTGTGTAGGTGCTTTTGACTTACTAACGTCAGTGAAACTCGGAATAAGTGAATAGCTTTTCATCTTACCGAGAATGTACTCATAGCACTTTTCGGCAGGTCTGCCTTTTAACTGGTCGTAATAAGCTGTTTTAGGTGTATTAGGAATAATTGAATTAACAGCCAGGTCACTTTTACCGTATTCTGTACGCAGACCTTGCTGAATTTCCCACGATACTGCCTGTGTAGCGAACCAAAAGTCATCAAGATTTGTATTTGCTACAGGTGATGATTTTGTATCGCTGTTAAAACCGCATAAAAGAGCGATTTTTAAATCTCTGCGGATTGCATAGGGAAGATTCATTAAATAGGTATTATTGTTACCTTCACCTACATAAGAACTTCCTGTGTTATATGCAACACCGGCTTCAATACATATAGCGGGCTGAATAATGCCGTTCTTACTTACGCCTAACTTTGCGTGAGTAGAAGCATAACGAGTTGCTTTTCCTATGCTACCGTCCGACTTATAGTAGATGTAGTCGTAATTGTACTTATCGGCGTAAGGCTTACCGTCAGAACCGACAAAATCACCTATCATTGCCGCATACACGGTATCGCCCTTACCCCACTCAGCCGCTAATGTCTGAATAGGAAGTGCTACCAACATCATAATGCTTGCCAAAAGCAAGCTTGTCAGCTTTTTGAATTTGTTTTTCATACTGATTTCCTTTCTTGGTTGATTTTTTTGAAAATATATATAAAAAAGCAGTCCTACGGGTTGCGGACTGCTTTGGATTTTTACTTTCAGAAAAAGAAAAAGAGCCTTGATTTTTCAAAGCTCTTAAAGTATATTAAATTGTCATATGTTCAAAAGGAAACAACTAATCATCATAAACCGAGTCTGCTGTTTGTCCTCTTAAGAAGTATATAGCGTATGCTTTTGTCAGCTTTCCGTTTTCATCTCGTACATCCAAATCTTCAGATATGTCCTGAATGTACACTTTGAAATAGTCGCCTTTTTTCATAAACCCTTTTATGTTGTCCTTTGCAAAGCTCTCAATATCTCTTTTAATTACATTGGGATGCAAATCGTAAGAGATAACAAGAGGTGTAAACCACGTGCTACCTTCGGGAGTCCAGGTTGGATCTTCAAGGTTTTTTAATCCGTAATTGTTTACAGCGTCATTAACTATAACCTGTTTAATTGCTTCAAGGTCGAACGGATACTCATATATGGACTTCGGCTTGCTTTCCTGTTTCTTCGTTGTTGTCTGTGAAGGCTTAGGTGTTTCAGCTTTCTTTGTGGTTGTTGTAGTCTGTATAACAATCTTGCTGTCGCTCAGATAGTCACCGTGTATAAAGCTACCGTCAGAGAGCTTATAATAGCCCGTGTTGGTCTTGGCTGTCACTGTCACCTTGTCGTTCACGCTGTACAGCTTAACTGTGTCAGCGCCGAGTACGGCTTTCTTACGGCTGTAGCAGTCTGTGTTGACATACTTTGTGCCGCTTGCCTTGCTCTCCGTCCATTCGGGTGCGGGCTTTGTAGTAGCGGCAGTTGTTGTCGTTGCCGGCTTTGGCTTTGCCGTTGTTACCGCTTTTGTGGTGGTAGTGGTAGTTTCAGCCTTTTTTGTTTCCTGTGGCTTTGTGGTGGTCACTGCTGTGATAGCTGTGGTCTGAGCGGTAGTTGTTTCTGCTTTCGGCTCGTCAATCCTATCCATCACCGTTCCCGTTACTGCTGGAGCGGTAGTTGTCACTGCCGTTTCGGGTGCAGAGGACGTTGTGCTGCTTGCATTGCCTGCCGTGCAAGCACTGGTCAGTATTACGCTGATAAGGGTTATTGTTGCGAGTATGGTGTGGGTACGTTTCATTTTGGTGTCCTCCTTTGTGGGATTTGGTACTATTTCCTCAAGTATATTGTAGCATAAAAACGGGCAAAAGTCCAGCGAAACATAGCAAAAACATATACAAAATATAGTATTGTTTTTTATGCGTTTCGCCGATTTTTACAAACTTGTTACATTGTGCTACAGGTAGCACAAAAGAAAATCGGCTGACCTCAGTCGCTTAGATCTCTATATATATTAAAGCGCTGGGTACATTCCCTGATCTTGAGAGTGCACGTGCTTATCGGGATTGAGTTTAGCGTTTAGCTCTTCTATCTGTTTGGCTTGCGTTTTAATTACTTCATCAAGTTCTTTATTTGCTTCCTCTAATTCAGATTTTTCTCGATACAAATCGGCAATTAGTTGATTTTTCTCTCCTAATATGTTTTTATACAAAATTAAGTCATCAATGGCTTGTGTCCATCTGTATTCATTGCTTTGGAGTAACTGTTCTTTTTGTTTTCTCATTTCGCTCTCATTCACAATAAAGGTGTATGTCTTCTTTGCGTTGTCTGCAACGATATTAATGCTTTTCTTGATTTCTTCATTTAAGATTATTTTAATATCCTTGTGATCTTCCCTGAGAATTTTATGTTGTGCCGTAAGATTTGTTTCTTCACCGTTTGTTACTCCGAGTCGGTTTGCAATTGAAAATTCACCGTCTTTTACGCCGATCTGGCAATCCTGCAATTTAACAAGATTGTCATTTATTTTTTTGCTTTTTATTCCGTAGCTTATGCCAACGCCGCCTATTAAACCTAATATACACACGAACGCTACTAATATTGCTAATATTTCCATGTACTTACTCCCTTCCTATTGTGCTACCTGTAGCACAAAATAGAAATGCTGATTAACTTTCAGAATTAAAGAAAAAAGCGACTGAAGTCAGTCGCTTTATGATATTACTTATAAGTCAGGCATCAAATTTTGAGCAATATCCAGTAAGGTCTTATTTCGAAAATGCTCATTATTTTTGTTAATCAAATTTAAGAAATACATCTCATCTACCTTAATTTGCTTACTGAAAAAAGCCTCATTTTTGCTATTTGAAATCTTCAGCTCAAATGTTTCAATTAAATTATCGTCTATTATCTCACGCTGATGTTGAATAAGGCAATAACTGATATCAACAAATTCACCCGGTTTATTAGTTAAAATCGAATAACCTTTATGTCGTTCATCCGTACAAAATAAGGCTTCATGGCAGTTATTCATAATAGCTTTGTAAACATCTGAATCTTTTCTGATAGGTTGACCGAGTAATGTCTTTGCCCAGGATAGATGGCATAATATCCACGGAATATTGTTCAATGTACCCCATGAATATAACCATCCTTTGCCTTTTACGAACGTCTCTAACATAGATTTTGCCGATTTGTTTGTTATATAAATATCAAGAACCTGCCTTAAAATATAAATTACTCTATCGAATTGATCACGCAATAGATAATAAATATTTTTTTCAAGGTCTGTTAATTTGCCTTTTCTGCTTTGTGGATTAACATTAAAAGATTTTTTTGAATAGGGACAAAAATCATAAGCTTGCTGATTATATTCGGCAAGTCCCGCTACACTATGTATGCAATGTCGACCGTAGGGTTTATCGGTATTTTTAAGTTTTTTATATAATCCGATTATCTGAATTGGATTATCGCAAGCAGGGCAAACCGCATATTGAATTTGCTCGTTGGAATTATTAAAAGTGTAGTAAGGCTTTTTTTGCTTAGTCTGAAGCTCAAATATATTTTTATTGAGCTCATATATTTTGCTGCTTCCGACTTTTAGTTTAAAAATCTTCATTATTATCCCTCATCGAAATATCCGAATTGCTGTGAAACAGAGATCCACCATTCTTCAGGCAATTTAGGAACTATTCCCTCATCTTCGGCAAATTTAACACATTTAAGAATGTCGAGTAATCCTATATTGAAAGTATGGACAGAATCTTTCAATTCAAATATGCACGGCTCATAACAAGCTTCGCAATTTATTCTTTCGGCATTATCGGTTAATTTTGGTTTTTCTGTATTTTCTTTAGTATACATTTCTAATCTCCATTCTAGCATAAGCAATAACAAATGTCAATTCTTTAATGAATTAACATTTGCGGTCACTGTTTTTCATCAAGCTCTTTTGCGATTACGCTGAGTTTATCGTTAATATCAGTGTAATCATCTTTGCACATATCGAGAGTTTTTGTAGCCTGTACTATATCATTGTAGCATTGATCTTTATCCCTATTGGTACTTTCTAAAATGCTGCTGCACTCTGATATTCTATTGCTTAATCTGCTTAACAATTTTTTGATTTCTCTCGTCTTCCGATTCGTGATCAAATTAATAATTAGTTCTAAAATAACGAATGATAAAAATACGCTTACAACTAAGGCTGTTAATATTGCTAATATTTCCATGTACTTACTCCCTTCCTATTGTGCTACCTGTAGCACAAAATAAATATATAGAAAACTGCCGCCGAACGATTATCTGTTAACGCTTCACGCTTGTTGCGGTTGTCCGTGTTTTCTGCTGTTTATTAGCTGTAGTTGCAACATTTTTATATGCAGCTATCACTTTGTTGCTCAGTTCATCGTGGAATTCCTTTGTAACCGGATTGGCAACATTCTTGTATTCGCCGGCAGAATTTTTATACTGCGGCATCTGCAAAAACATTCCGTTTTCACCGTCAAAGACTTTCACACCTGACACAACAAAGCAATCATCCATTGTTATCTGAGCAAATCCTTTAAGATTACTGTCAGAATTATTGTTAGGAATAACCTTGACCTTTGTAGCAATTGCTTCAGGCTCACTTTTAATTACAGCAGTAGCATTGTTTTCATAGGCTGTCATTACAGCCTTGTTTATTGCTTTGCGCATTTCAGCAGTCACCGGATAGCAGTCGTCATAATACTGTTTATCTTTGCCGAGATGATTCGGCATAGCCACATACATTCCTTTTTCGGTTTCAATCACCTTGATACCACCAACGGCAAAGTTGCCGTTGAGCACAATAGTGGCTAACGCTTTTAACTTACTTTCCAGGTTATCAAGTTTTGTTACTCTTGTTGTTATATTCATATAAGTACCTCCTGTTACGGATACAATCTACATCATATCCTGTTCTGTTGCAGTTCGGCGGCAGATTTCAAGCATTAAAGCTTTTGATGACTTCTTTCTGTTTCAGATGCGGCGTTAAGAGATATTTCCCGCACTGTTTCAAAGTCGGATTTCAAGAAACATATTGTAGTTTCCCGTGCATTGATTTTTGCGGAATATTTGATTTCACGTTCCGATAGCTGATTAATTACTTTTTGAGCAATGCTATTGTTTTTAAATAGCTTGTATGCTACTTCGCCTTCAGCCGTCAAATCCGCATGGTTAATGTTCCCGCATAATATCTGAGTAGACAACAGCCCGTATTCAGACAACACCTTTTCTTTGAGTAATTGTCCGAAACGGTCATTTAAAGGAACTGCCATATCATAGTAATTACCATCTTTACTCTTGATTTTTGGCATTTCATAGTCTATATTCCCATCACTGCAGATTATTTTTATTCCCGAGATAACAAAGCTATCAGACAATCTGATTTCACCGACAGCAGGAACCTCATCACCGTATGCTTTTGTTTTATGAAGCCTGACGGTGATTTTCATATCTACAGGTGATTTTTCAACAGGCAGGGAAGATGGGTTGTCTACATAATTTCCGATAACGGAATTAATTATATCCTCTTTGACTTCCGAGCGTGTCGGAAATGCCATATCATAGTATTTTCCGTCACTGTTACGGTTGCTTGGCATTGCTACAAACATAGCATCGTTATCATCGGTACCGATGTCGATAATTCTAAATCCGTGAATAGCAATATTGTTATTTAAAAAAATCGTAGCATAAGCTTTCACCGGACTACTGTTATCTGTGTTTTTTATAACTTTTGACTGTATTTCCATATAACCGGCTTTTCACCTCTTTCTACATTTTAGGTGTGCTACCTGTATCACATTTGATTGATCGATTGCTATTGACTATATTATCAAGAATTGGCTTGTAAGCAATGCTGACTTTTGCGATTATTCGGTCGCCTGACTTCTGAAGATGATAGCAAATACCTGATTGTTTCAGTTTCTCTACATCATTCTCACCGATATATGCATAATAGTAATTCTCGTTTGCCAATTTGCAAATATCGCTGTAAACATCACCGTTCACTACATCAAGAAGTTCACCTTTCCACAGTTCCCCGTGCAAGCCCTTATGATTGATGTTGTTTTTGGCTTTGACAGATGTTCCGCCAGCCTTTTGCCATTCGAGCAAGTTTTTATTATAATCGTCTATCAGAATATCTTTATCGGTGAGCCGATGACCGATAGCTTCTGACTTTGGTACATTCAGAGAAGTAAAAATTCTGTGATCTTTATCTATGTTAGGCAGATACTTATCAAGCCATTGATTTTTTTCGTCCAATGAGCAGGAATTTAACGTAGCCGATAAAATATAAATCTCCGCCGTGCTATCATTCACTAATTTCTCAATAGCTGCTACAGCGTTTTCAAACGGCTTTAAATCTCTGAAAAAACCTTTTTCGAACATACGTTCAAGATACAAGTTTTCGTCGTGAAACCTTGCGATAGTTCCGTCCATGTCAATATAGATTTTGGTTCTTTCTTGTAATACGGGAATATTACCGGAGGCTACTTGTTCGCTAACGCCTTCCAATTCATTTATGATTGCTTTTTCCCAATCCTCAAGATTATTCGGAAGCGAGTTTTTGAAGCACTCGGAGTTCAAACGGGATATATGCTCAAAAAATTCCTTTTCTATGCTTTTCTCACCACGAAAACCGATATACCATTCATTGAGCAACAAAGGAATGAATTTTGCAACGAAAATATCATCAATTTCTTCTCTGCCGAGCTTTTTTGATGCATACATTGCATAATCTCCAAACCATTCCGTGATACGATCGGGTTCGGGTGTATTGTGCCTTATTTCATATCTTGCTATCAATTCGATTTTATCAACTGTGGACAACTTTTCCATATTATAATCCTTTCTCAGTCAAGTTGTGCTACCTGTAGCACAAACACGTGTGCGGTGTGTTTTTTTCACACCGCACAGCTTTGTTTACAGTCAGAAAATTATAATACAACTTTTTTTGCATTCATAATTGTTTCTGCTTTTTCCTTATCATCAATACCAACCCGTATTATTATGCTACCGTCTGATTTGGTTTGCTTTTCAAAAGAAACAGACGCATTAGTTAAAGCATTTATCTGTTCATCGGTAGCAGGAAAGTAGTAGCAATCAGGTATATCTTCTTGCTTTTGCTCATTGGTCGCACCGGAAGATATAAGCTTCTCAACTTCTATCTGTCGCTTAGTTTTAGCCTTTAATTCTTCTTCCTGCGCAAACGGTTTCTGTACTTCTATCTGAGCTGTTGCATACTGTGTCTGTATGTTCTTGAGTTCAACCTTTGCATTTTCAATATGCTCATATAAACGTCCGATTGCATTGTCGATACGAGTTATGTTACCGTTTGCGTCCTCGCCAAGTGTTACTTTTTGCGTTGTCGCACCTTTTAATGCAATTTCATAACAATACAATATGCTTGAACTAAACTGAAGTTCCATATCAAAACCTCTGTATTTACCGATTGCTATCGGATCGGAACTGTTCATTTGCTTGCAGAACTCTAAGATAGCTTTTCCGGCATCGGCTTTTTCTGAAATGTATTTGCCGTCAATTTCAATGCCGACAAAGCTGTCATCAGAGGGCTTCGGATGTGCTTTTGCTGTAGCTAAGTCCTGTTTCAACGCTTTTATAATGTTATTCAACGCCGCAATCTTCTGAGGATAGAATTTAATTATTTTATCCTCAAGGTCGTATTTTTCGGAAAGATAATTAGCTTTCAAGAGCTTCAGCTTTTGAACCTGAATGTCTAAATCCATTTTTTCTTTGATATACGGATTGCCTGTTGCAAGCATCTTGATCTCCGCATAAGAAAGTGCGGTTTCGTCTATATCATCAGCGGATCTTACCGGTGATTTGCTTGTCATAATCTGACTGGCAAATTTTTGTTTACCTTCAACGAGCTGATAAAGGTAAGCGTCAAAGGTTTGCTCTGTAACATACCTGTAGATTTCAACTTCAGGATTAGAGTTGCCCTGACGAATAATTCTTCCTGCTCGTTGTTCAAGATCTGACGGTCGCCACGGACAATCTATATCGTGCAGGGCGATAAGCCTATCCTGAACATTCGTGCCGGCTCCCATCTTTTGAGTTGAACCGAGAAGCACTCTGACTTCGCCTTTGCGTGTCTTTTGGAATAACTCCTTTTTCTTAACATCGGTGTCTGCTTCGTGGATAAAGCGGACTTCACTTTCGGGAATGCCTCGCTCAATCAACTTCTTTCTGATGTCATTATACACCGAAAAAGTGCCGTCGTTCTTTGGCGTAGATAGGTCGCAGAACACAAGCTGCGCTGATTTCTTGTCGGCTGTTTCTTCCCATATACGATAGATGTTATCAATACAAGCGTTGATTTTACTGCCCTCAAAGTCGGGAAGCATCTCATTCAGCATACGCTGATCAAGCGCAAGTTTTCTGCCGTCATTTGTTATTTTCAGCATATTGTCTACACTGGCATCAACGTTTCCTTTTCGCACGAGCTCAGCACGTTCGGCGAGCTTTGCGACCATATCTTTTTGTATTTCTGACGGTTTTACAGCAACGTTATGAAAATTTGCTTTAGGAACCGGAAGTTCCAACATATCGGCTGTACGTATATCGGCAACTTCTTTAAACATCGACATAAGCTCCGGCAAATTAAAGAACTTAGCAAATCTTGTCTTTGCCCTGTAACCTGTACCCTCGGGCGTAAGCTCTATTGCGGTAACGGTTTCGCCAAAAGTAGAAGCCCAGGCATCAAAATGCTGTAGTTCGTTCTTTGCAAGGGTGTCATATTGTAAGTAACGTTGAATGGTGTATAATTCCACCATACTGTTTGAAATCGGAGTACCGGTCGCAAATACAGTTCCTCGACCGCCTGTAAGTTCATCAAGGTATCGGCACTTCATAAAGAGGTCGGAAGATTTCTGTGCTTCTGTTTGTGCAATACCGCCGACATTTCGCATTTTTGTGTAAAGGTAGAGGTTCTTGTAATAATGACTTTCGTCAATAAATAGCCTGTCGACACCTAACTCCTCAAAAGTAACTACATCATCCTTGCGTGACTGATCGTTAAGCTTTTCAATTTTCTGACGAATAGCTTTTTTCGCTTTCTCAAGCTGTTTTATCGAGAAATTTTCTCCTCGATTGCGTTTTAATTCGGCAATGCCGTTTGTGATTTCGTTTTCCTGCTGTTCGAGAGAAGCTCTTTGACGCTCAATGCTCATCGGTATTTTTTCAAATTGTGAATGACCGATAATTACAGCGTCATAATCTCCTGTAGCAATACGACCGCAGAACCTCTTACGATTTTTAGTTTCGAAGTCTTTTTTTGTTGCTACTAAAATATTCGCAGAAGGGTAAAGCTGTAAGAACTCGGCTGCCCATTGCTCGGTGAGGTGATTCGGAACTACGAACAGCGACTTGTTGCAAAGTCCTAACCGCTTTGATTCCATAGCTGCGGCTACCATTTCAAAAGTCTTGCCTGCGCCGACTGCGTGTGCAAGAAGTGTGTTTCCACCATATAGAATGTGTGCGACAGCGTTTCTTTGGTGTTCTCTGAGCGTAATCTCAGGGTTCATTCCGCTGAATACAATGTGACTGCCGTCATATTCACGAGGACGAATTGAATTGAATCTTTCGTTATATAACTTGCAAAGCCGTTCTCTGCGTTGCGGATCTGACCATACCCATTCCTGAAAGCCTTGCTTTATAAGCTCCTGTTTTGATTGAGCAATAGCCGTTTCTTTTTTGTTAAGCACCGGTTTTCTGCTTCCGTCAATATCTTCAACGTAATCGAATATACGCACATCCTTCAGATTCAAAGTTTCCTCGATTATTCTGTACGCATTTATACGGGCAGAACCGTATGTGTTATACGCTTTTACATTACTTCGATCATACGATTTGCCGTCGATACTCCATTCTCCCGTATACCTTGAGTAATGTACAATTATACTGCTTTTTGCGTATCCGGGAGTATTCAGAAATTCATAAATGAATTGTTGAACAATATCAACTGGCAGCCACGTTGAACCCAGTCTTACGGAAATTTCACTTGCCGTCAAGTCTTCAGGCTGCACTTTTTCAAGTGCTTCAACATTTATGCTAAACCGGGAATCGACTTTAGCCGAGTTTTGTGCTATTGCAAGTTTTTCTCTTACATTACCCGACAGATATTCATCGGCGGTGAAATACTTTGACTGATTGTCGTTGTTTTCTTCATAAAGAGGGTTTAAGAAGATTACACCTTTCAAATCATTAAAGAGCTCGTTTTCCTCTTTTCCGGTAAGGCTTTGCATATATTCCATGTCAATACAAGCCTTTTCGCCGATTGATACTGCAAGAGCTTCACTTGCTGTATCAACCTGTGTAATTGGCTTATGTGGCATTATCGTTCGTTTGAAGAATATATCCGCTTTACGCTCAAGTTGCCCTTCATCGCCGAGTATTTCCAAGGCAGACACAAGTGCAAAAGAGCTATCATCGCTAAACGCCGACTTATTGGCTCTGCTGTTAATCAGTCCGTATTTTGCAGTAAAATTGTCATATTTTGCGTTAAGCAACTCCTGTGCCGCTTTAATGTCTTCTTCCGGATAGTCATCTGCTTGTAATTCGATTAAATTGCGTGTGCAATCACGAATTATAATTAATCCTTTGATACGACTTTCTGCTGTAGCAGATACTGTCACAGGTATCATTCGTGAGTTTTCACGGAAATACAGTTTATCATTTACAACAGAATAAGAAAAATTCTTTACAGAAGCATCTGCGGGAATTGACATATCTTCCTCAAGTTCATCGGTTGCAACATCATTCTCGTAATCTGATATTTCGCCGTGAATATTGGCAATAGCATCAGACAGGAGATCGGCAAGGTTGCTGTCTGTATATGGCTCGCAAGTTACTTGCTGACCGAAACGACCTGATACAGTCTTCATTTCACCGAGTACCATTTCAGGATTCTGAACAAAATATGAATTCATACGAATTCCGTTTTCATTCGTATCAAGGTGAACCCAGTCAGGCTCAATATCAATAAGGCGATCTCGCTTTTGCAAAAACAGAATATCAGATACAACCTCCGTTCCGGCACTGCTTTTAAAAGTATCATTCGGAAGGCGAATTGCACCTAAAAGTTCGGCACGTTGAGCAATATACTTTCTGACCGAGCTGTTTTCTTTGTCCATAGTACCCTTGCTTGTAATCAAAGCCATAACACCGCCGGGACGGAGCTTATCCAATGACTTTGCAAAGAAATAATCGTGAATCAGAAAATTGTGCTTATCGTATTTCTTGTCAACAACCTTAAAATCGCCAAAAGGCACGTTGCCAACAACGCCATCGAAAAAGCTGTCGGGTATATTGACATTCTCAAAACCCTGTGCAGCTATTGATGATTTCTGATAAAGTTGCTGTGCAATTCTGGCTGATATAGTATCGAGCTCAACACCGTAAACCTTACTGTCCTGCATTGTTATCGGCAGCATACCGATAAAGTTACCGATGCCGCAGGATGGTTCAAGTATATTACCGCTCTTAAAGTTCATATTTTCAAGAACCTTATATACGGCTCTTATAACTGTCGGCGGAGTGTAAAACGCTGTCAGAGTTGACTCTCTTGCCGATGTGTATTCACTATCGCTAAGTAAATCTTTAAGTTCATTGTAATGGGAGTTTGACTGCTCAAAGAATTGCGGTAATCCGCCCCAACCGACATATTGTGAAAGTATGACCTGTTCCGTTGGAGTAGCAAGTCTATGTTCGCTATTTAACTTTTTGAGCAGACGTATGGCATTAATGTTGTTATAATAGCGTTCGAGCGGAGTACCTGCACCCAACTCATCGGTATCAATATGGAAATTTGTACGGTAATCATTGTTGATTTCCGGGTACAAAACACTGGGAGCGTTGTTTTGCTTGCGGTTTTTCTTATGTTCATGAGCTGTCTTTAACTGTTTGCTATCAATTGATTCATTATTGACCTGTGTATTTGTTCCCTCACGGTTACCGATGAATTCAAAATTATATCTTGAAACCAACGTTTCTTGCCATTTGCTGTCCGGTGAATTTGATATAAATTTCTTGTCACCGCTTTCATTTATGAGAGAAATAGAATATGAAGATACGGATTTTACTGCCCATATTTCGCCATCTACTTTGATAAGGTCACCTTCATCCAAATCATCAGCATGATATCCGTTTTTATCATAAGTGATTTTTTCTGGAGTTGTATTCGTTTCAGAAATAACAGACGTATTGCTTTCTTCTTCTGAAAGTATAACCTTTAAATGCTCGTTAAGCGCATTTTCTTTTATCTTATGCTCAAAATCCGCTATATCATATTGTTTGTTGAAAAGGGGAGCGTTAGCGTCGCTGAGCATTACCTGCTGATCGTCTTTTGCCGTAATTCTGTATTCGGACGCTCCGATGAAAACGGTATCGCCGACTTTGTAAATATACTTCTCATTATCCTTGTTTTCAGAAGTGCTAAGACCCTGCTCGGTGTATTGTCTTTCCTCACGCTCGTTGAGCCATTGCGCATAATGTTCTTTTTCTTTTGCATTCAGATACCTGTCATTGTTAATCAACAGCTGTATGCGCTTTGCAACCTCTAACCAATTCAAATTGATTTTCGGAGCATTATCGGCATATCCCTTGCTGATACAAATACCTTTTGCATTGTGGTCATAGTGATATCCGGATACGCCGCCTGCGTGTGTTCCGCCACCAATGCCGTACTCGTTTTTCAGAAAATCCGCATTTTCTTTTTGTGATAAGCTTTTCCGGAACTGTTCATAGATACGGTATTTCCCGTCCCGAAAGCCGCTTCCGTTAGCAAGATGGTCATTTATAATTTCATTCGGAATAGAAAAAGCAGAGGCTTTGGCGACCTCTGCTTTAAATTCTTCAATAAACGCTGTCTGTTCTTCTATTGACGGCAACGGTTTATAATTGCTTAAACGCTCATTATTATCTGCTGAGTAACTATCTCCCGCACTTCGTTGCGCAGATTGTTCGTCAGCTGTACCCATTTCATCATGTCTTTTGCTTTCAATTCTTCCGTCAGCCCCTGTGTTGCCGACATTTCTTTCATCAGTTTGTCCTCCAGCTTCAGTGCTCTCTGTTCCTCGTCTGCGAGATACTGCGTCAACTGACCTTTTGTCATCAGATTGTAGTACATTACTTTGCGATGCTGCTTCAGATATTCTTTCTTCATCTCTGCCCATCTGCCGAGAGTAACTTCCGGTTGTGTCGGTAATGTCAGATCCGGAATCTGATAATCGCCCTGCATTGTGTAAGTGATTTCTTTCATTGTAAGAACTCCTTTCGTTATCGGAAATTTTATTGATTACAGGCTGAATCACCTGTTGCTTTTCTTTTTTTGTTGAACGGATGGTTTTAGAAATTATGCCGAGTCCCATTCTTGCTATATCTCCGGTAGCATATCCTATTGAATTCAGCAATTCCGGTGTACTGAAATACTCTATACCATTGAAATCGTCATCGGTTAACAGGTTGTCCATTCCAAGCCGTTCATATATCATATATACAACGCTGTTAGTTACTATTCTCTTGTATATTTCTTCTGCATCCTCTGGCTTCATATAGTCAATTTCACTGCCGGTTCCGCTTTTGACAAAACCATAGATATAATCGTCTATATTGTCATCAACTGCATTTACTACACTTTCTTTAATCACAATCCTAAGATTGTCTGAATCGGTTAATGTGCCGAAAGCATTCTTAAGCGCTTCTACAACATCGCTTTGATATTCTTCTGACATTTTCCATACAGGAACTTCTCTTGATTGTTCTGTGCTGTGTGTATCTGCGATGTCAAAGTAGTATTTAAGTCTTTGACTTTCGCCTGTAGAATCCTCAAATACCGCTATACCTTTTGCACCTCTGTTGACCCATCTGCCGAATGCCGTGTTCCACCTTTCGATTTCCAACACTGCAATAGCGTCGGGACGCTGAGCAAACAGTAACAATTGTTCGTCAAAACGCAATTTGTAGTTTCGACAAGCTGTTTTTAAAAACAATCGCCATGTCTGAGGATCTCGAGTTACTTCGATACTGATTTGTTCATACAAATCAGATATCAATTCGTACTTTTTAGCCATTTCTATACCTCCGTTTTTCTGCGGCTCACTTTTCTGCCTTGTGCAAGCCGTCATCATTTATATAAAAAAGCCGGAGAATAGATTTCACCGACTTTATTATAACACGTTTAGTTGCGTTTGTCTACTATTATTTTGATAAATATTAAACAAATCAAAACTAAATTATTTGTTGTTTCTGCTAATTCTTCTTTCGGAACTGTTTCAGCAATTGATCAATTTTTATTTCATTTTCTCTAAGGAAAACTATATTGTACTTATCGCCTTTTTTGAAATAAGCAAACTGGATATCGGATTGCTTTATGTTGTCAAGCAAATCGGGGGCAACCATTCTATATTTAGGTTTCTCACCGTTTACTGCGGCTAAACGTTTTATTTCTTTGTTTATTCTGTTATTTCGTTCATACTCTGTTTCATGCTTGCTCTCATCCGCAGGGTAGAGAATTTTAGTAATGAGTTCTTTGGTGTCCGGCATAAACGCAACATTATATTTTCCGTCGTCCTTAGGAAAAGCCGCAAGCTCGATTTCATTCAATTTTAAAAGCTCAAGCTGAATTTTTGTAACAATCATATAGCTGAGCTTTGTATTTGAAGAAGCAGCGTGATCTTTTAATCGTTTGTATTTTTGTGAATTGATCAACTTATCCGACTGCTGTTCAACTTGCTTGCTGTCATAACCGAGAGCCTTGCAGATTATCTCTTTGTTATATTCTTTAACAGTAATAACCGCTGTCTTGGTTTCTAAATTCACATTTGCACTGTAGAAAATCGGGAGAACAATAATTTTTCCAAGCTGATCTGCTGAAATCTTAACGGCAAAATTGTTGCCCTGGGCTGATACCAAATCTTTGTATTTGATATTTTCGCATCTGAATTTTGTCCTGATGCTGTGATCAACCGTCTGAACAGTTGCAAATCGGTAGCTTTTATGTTCTCTGTATTTTTTTCTATTCGGACTTATGAAAAGTGCACACAGTATTGTAAACAATATTGATTTCCGAGTTCCTGTCGGAAATCGACTTGTGTGATAGTTTGTCCTGTACTGTTTTGTCAAACATCTGTAATTATTTGCGTACCGATTGTCCTGAGAAAATGTCCAGGATTCAAACCTTTGCCATTCGTTAATATTTTTTCTTGCGCAGGTTTTCTTCGATTGCAAATTTACATTGTTTGCATTTGTATCAGCAAGATTTGTTGAATATCCCATTGCCTTTTCAAGCTCGGCTTTGGTATATTGACTACCGAACTGTTTTGCTAAAGTATCAACACGGATCGCTTTCTTCTCACCGATTTTATGAACGGTGATGTGTTTTTCGTATCGGATCTCGTAGTTTTTATTTTTGAGAAATGATATAAATTCACTTTTGCTTTTACAACTTTCTTTTGCTTCATCAAGATCACTCAGTAGCTGAATTTTCCACGATTTATGTTTCAATGCCAACTGCATTGTCGTTTGATCTATCGGTTTGAATTCGGATTTAGAGGTTATAACAGATACTCCGTATTTGCGACACAGCTTATCGCTTATCGCTCTGTTGTTCTTCATTGTTTCTTTATTATCGTAATATTTCCTGCCGGTTATCATATTGCAGGAGTTTACGATTATGTGATTGTGCAAATGTTCTTTGTCAACATGAGTGCTGACAACTACTTGATAATTCGGAAAACAAAGTTTAGCGTATTCCACCCCAAAGCGATGAGCAGTTTCAGGTGTTACATTATCGTTCGGCGCAAATGACTGAATAAAATGATGTGCAATGATCCCTTTATTCTGATTAAACGCTAAACGCAATAACCTGAATTGGTCGAGAGTATTCGAATTACTTCCCGAACAATTTAGTCGTGAAACCTCGGATATTTTTGCAGGATTTGTGATGTAAGCAAGTGCTTCGGTCAATCCCGCTTCGGTTTTGATTTTGTTTTCCGCAGTCTGATTAACCGCCATTGTTATTTTTGCTCTCCTCGTTATCGCTTTCTGCATTTGTGACAGCGAGCAACAAGCTTTTCAGCAATTTCATTATTTCGTTTTGATAATCTGTGATTCTCTTTAAGTAGTAATTTGGCAATTCACTTTCATTTTTTCTGCTTGTATTTGCAACTATTGCGATCTGATTTATGTTGTTGCCGATTTTTAATAGCTGTCGTGTTACCTCATCAGCACCGTCGACAACAATTATTGTTTTATTTTCTGAAAGTGACAGAATGTATTGACTTACACTTTGTCTTGCCATTGCTGCTTTTTCGACTAAGCTATGTTTTTCTTCATCGGTTACTCTTAAATGAATCCGTGCATTTTTAAGTGGCATTTTCTACTCCTCTCTGAACTTCTGCGTAGCAAGAAGCACTGTATGATTTACGCAGTAAATCACACTGTGGCAAGCACAGAACGTGTGCACCCGATTGGTGCATACGTTCGCTTGTTAGGGTGAACCCTAATACCCTTTAAAAAATAAAATTTCAAATTTATTTTTTTAAAAATCGCTACGCTCACTGAGTGTGTTTTGCAAATCATTATCGTTAAAGTTTTTTTCTTCTGTCAGTGCATTTTGTTCAATCTGACTGTCAGATTTTTTTGTATCGGAATTGCTCAGCATTGCAAGAATTTCT
>ULUE01033225.1_pt1 | contig 38711 bp, 33 predicted proteins | sample 1958211 | NCBI WGS metagenome assembly ULUE01 (sample SAMEA4835752, study PRJEB28245) | human gut metagenome | biome: gut microbiome; material: fecal sample | place: Denmark | collected 2008 | reverse complement strand
TTTTTGTTTTTATCGAAAAACGTTTAGGACAACATTGGTCTCGATTACGTCAATGGTTTCCAATCCGAAACGGCTGACGATAAGTTGAGCGAACTTCGGACCGATGCCTTTCACCAGTCCGCTACCCAGATACTTTTCAATGCCATAGATGGTGGCGGGCATTACTTCTTCCCAACTTTCCGCTACAAACTGGTTGCCGTATCGCTTGTCTGCTTTCCAGTCTCCTTCGCATAGCAGCACACTCCCGGTTGGCACTTCCAACAGGTTGCCAACAAGTGTTACAAGGTCATTGTATCCTTTGACCTTGACCCTCATAACCGAGTATCCGTTTTCGGGATTCTGGTATGTGATTCGTTCTACTACGCAGCGGAGTTTGATCATTAATTATCGTCTATATTTTAACTATATACAAATATAAGTCTAAATATCCGTTGTTTGCCTTATTATCATAATACATTTTTGTCCTGTACATCATTTGGGACTTACAAAACCGTTATGAGCAAACGAAGTCTAGGCATACTGTATTGAAGTATAATCATATTTGGTCTATAGGATTATATCCTTGTCTTTCATGTTTAGTTTTACCTATCGAAAGTCCTCCAATTACAGTTGCTCCAACAGATTCAAGTATTCTTTTGAATCGTTCCATAGATGAGCCAGATGTAATCACATCATCAAACAAGATAACATATCTACCGTTGAAATATGATGGATTTAAGCTTATTTCCGAAGGGGATGAACCTCCTAGATGCTTAGCATCTCCATCGCTTGAGACCCAAATGTTAGAAAAACCATTATCCATCCCTGTTTGAGAACATAGTTTTTCTGCAAAATCTTTGTATCTTCGGTTATTGACAATTTCTTTTGAAGATGGTATGCAAACCAATGTCAATTTGGAAATATCACTACCAAAGTACCTATTTAATACATGATTTATGTCAGGTAGTATTTCATTCATTGCTCTTTGATGACGAGTCATAATCTCAATCTGTGACTGGGGTTTATTGGGATTAGCTTTAAAATCCCAAATAAGATTTCTTATCTCCCATTCTCTATCACTTGCAATCCAATCACAATTTGTAGGATAATAGAAATACAATGAGAAACAATTAACTGTGGAACGATTTGGTTGCGTCCAAGATGATACACAGTCTTTTAATCTTCGAATTTCTCTTTGTTTGCGTTCCTCTTCTTGTTTTTTTCTCTCCTCTTCTCTGCGTTTTCTTTCAAGTTCCTCTAATTCTGAATCTTTCGATTTTATACGTAATTCAGCCGATAATATATCCAATACCTTATTCAAATGACATACATCTATGTCAATGTCAGGAAATAAATCATTAAATCCCTTGGCGTAAATTAGTTTAAGTTCCTTAGCTTTATTTCTTTTTTCCTGTTCTTTACGATAATTCTCAACAAAGACGTAAAGAGGGCTATCTTCGGTCATTAGTCGAAGATAATCCTCAATATATACTACATCTTTATTATATTTTGCGTTATTATAAGCTCGAATTGCCGCATTTTCCCTTTTTGTTGCATCCACAGCATTGTCAAAAGCGACATCTAATTTATCAAAATCTGACCGCAGTTTATAAAAATTTTCAATTGTATATGAGTCTGTGAAATTACATTCAATGCCATATTTAGTAGAATCAAGAATGGCACGCTTTAGTTTTTTTTCATCCTTGACATGAACTGTGGCGTTCAACGGTTTTATTGATTCTTGCTGTTCCGACTTTGCATGCCAGATAATTAAGAATTCTTCTTCTGATTCTATAGTCTTTTTATCAAATGATTCAATCGGTCTTTGCCTGTTTCCTAATATTAAGCACACCAAAGAAACATTTTTATGATATATCTTCAAGAATGAATTTTTAGTTTGAAAATCATCTGCGTTAATAGTTTTTAGTTCTGACAATGGAATATCTTTGAAATTGCGTCCATGAGCAAAAACTTGCCAAGCTAAACGATATGTCTGTTCGCATTTATGTGCAAGGTTCAAAGTCTTGTGAATTTCAAGTATCTGAGACTTTCCGTTTACAATTTTCTTTATCTCATTATAAGAATGGTTTGATTTAGAATCCCCCATAAATATATCTACAGCATCTTTCCTAGATGCTAATAAATTTATATATGTATTATAGAAGTCTTGCCTTGTCTTAATATATTCAACATTTGTGAATATAAGATTATATTCATTATAATGCAGTTCCGGAATTTCAGATAATCCTCTTTTTCTTATGAAAAACCAAAGTATTCCATCCCGATATTTGTGCTGTATTTTGTTATACTTCTTTATCCAAGTATCTACCATTTTAATCTCTGATAAGGCATCTGCAACAATACACTTATCTTTGAATGATCTTACTTCTGGAAAACTATTATGTTCAGCCCAAATATTGTAAGCCTCACTATAAAGCGTAGTAGCTTCTTCATAAGAATTTAATACACTTTTATAGCGATTGTGGTTGAATATGTATGTGAATAATGCGTTCATCCCAATTTAATATTATAAAGACACACTGGGTACTTTAAGTCACTTGTCTGAAATATCTTGATTCCACCATCAATAGATATTCTATTCCCGTTTTTTATTCCGAACAATAATCTAGAGTTTTGCTCAACCATAAAAGAATGGAGATCGGAATTTTCTTGCTTAGAAATATATCCCATTTCAAAAAAATGATTTCCTCTTTCTGACTCTAAGCTCAGTAATTGATCTATTTCATCGCTTTTTTTAGCTGGTAACCAGCGCAATACCTTTATTGCGCTGTCATCATATTGGTTATCCAATTGAGCAAAGAGAACACAATTGCAGGTATTATTAGTTGTAAATGGAGCATAGAAATTCTTACCGACTAGTGTGTATTCATGATGGAGTTTTTCAGGAATATCTACTAAGTTCAGTTTGTCTATATCAGGGAACTCATAATATGGATTACCAACTTCGTCAAATGTTCCATCAGATAATGTTGTTACTTCTAAAGCGACTCTAAACAAAGTAAAATTGATAGGTATTGGTCTGTTAGAGCATAGACCAATCTCTTTGAATCTCATAAATCGTAGAATGAATGAACTCCGATTCCTTATCAATTCTTGTATCTCATTGTACGTTATTCCTTCTAAAAAGTAGTTAACATCACAAAAACTATGGTCTCGGATAGGGAACAACAAAGCATAATCGAATGTTATATCCAAAAAACGACAAATCATATTTTTAAATATGAAATAGCCTTTTAAACCATTCTCTGGTTGCTTCTCGTTTGTATTGACAACTATTTCAAAATGTTTCTCTTTAAGTTGATTTTTGGCATCATCAAGTGATATTATGCCTGTTCTTGAAGCAATTGAGACAGCTGTTTCAAAAGCAGAATTAATTTGTTGATGAAGTTCACGTACTCCATCAACAATAATAGGATTAGACTTTTCCACAACCAGCATAGCACTATCGAATTAAGGTCAGTATTTCTTCGGGGCTTACTATTGCATGAGAATAACTAGAACGAAGCAATTCAGCTTTTTCTTTAGTGCCCCAAAAGCATGCAACACTTTCTATACCAGCGGCGTTTGAGGCCTGTATATCAATTACTCTATCACCAAAAGAAATTACATCAGTTGATTCTTTACCCATCAATTCTAACGCTTTCAACATTTGAGCCGGATGTGGTTTGATTGGCTTCGCATCATGATAAGAGACAATATGTTGAATAGGTAGATTATAATACTCTACAATTTTTTCAATATATGGTCGTGGAGATGTGCTGACTAAGGCACATGGGATATTATACTTTCGGATAATATCAAGAACATTAGAAATACCTTCGTACATGGATGTCTCAGGTATTCTACGATAAACTTCTTGCCACTGTCTGTTATGTCTTAATGGCTCTAATACGCTTGTATCAATAAGCGTTAAATCTAAGTCAAATATTATACTCTTTATCGCTTATTCAAATATGGTAAGTTGATTACTTAATGGTTGCTTCCTAAAGCTCATTTCTTTGATTATGTTGACAGCCTTATCTATTTCAGAAGAGCGAAGAGCGAATGCTTTTTTTTCTCTGATTAATAATAGATTTCCTTGCACTTTCTCGTCATTTAAATCTACCGGGGTTTTATATTCAACCGCAAAAAGAGGTTTATTGGCAGCGAGAGTCGCATTTACAGCGTGCATCGTGCCACCTTTGATACCTGTTTGAACTACCACCGTTCCATAAGACAAACCAGCTTGTAATCTATCTCTGGCTACTAGACCAAATCTTCCGCAGCTCTGACCTATAGAATATTCACTTAACAAAAGACCACCATTTGCTACTATCTCTTTTGCCAATTCAAGATTCTCTTTTGGATAAATTGAATCCCAATCTAGTCCATTAGCCAAGAAAGCTGTAGTAGAACCACCAACACTTAATGCTCCCTTATGTCCTGTGGTGTCGCATCCTATGGCAAGACCAGATACAATGTTATATCCTCTCTTTGCTAATTCAGCCGAAAAAAACACACCTGCTTTTTCTCCATTGGGAGTAGGTTCTCTAGTTCCGATGACAGCAATTCCAGTCTTTTTCAAGACTTCAACATTACCCCTATAATAAAGTACAATAGGAGGATTAAGTTTCCCATCTTCGTCAACACATGATTTCAAAATTTCAGGATAGATAGGCTCATAATATGAGATAATACCTACACCTTCTTGTCTTGCCTTTGAGATAATACGTTGCGCTGTTTTATTAGCATCGTATATGTCATCATCTGTAATAGCCTTAAGTTTCTTACCTTTCAGTGTTTTCCAAAAGATACACAACTCATCTAATGACCTAATGGATTCTGATACTTGCTCGGCTATCTTGAAAATTGTCTTATTTCCAACACCATCTAGTTGCTGTAGCGTGATTAAAAATTCAGTATTTAATGCCATTGTTGTGTTGTTTGAGAGTATTTATAATTGCTTTAGAGTTAAGATAAACGCACATTGAGGTACATTCTTTTCCTCGAACTAACATACCGATAACTTTTTTATCATCCAATAATGGACTGCCACTACTTCCAGGTTTCAGCATTACATCAGTATCAGCTGCGAACATATATTCCTCTCGTTCCAATCTTATCTTAGCTTTACATTCAATAAGTTCCGTTCCTTGTGAGACTTCTCGATAGCTAATGCTTGTGAATGTTTGCCCTTCTACTAGCTCATAATCTGCCAAAGTGAGAGAACTTTTAATATCCGGCATATCATATATTGCTAAATCAGATGCAGGATTGTTTTTGTCGTATTGATATATGATTGCTTCCTCCCTTTTAAGTGGTACTTTGGCTTCATTAATACGAATATATGGATTAATCGCATCTTCAATGACATGAGCTGCCGTTATGAACTTGCCATTGACGGCAAATCCACATCCGAAAGTGTAGTCTGAGCTGGATATTTGATATATATCTATTTTTTCTTTCATCTTTAATTCAAACATTAACTATTATTATCTTTTATCGAAATTATATAAAACCTACCATCTAAATATTTTCGTACACAGTAGGATTTTTCATATCTCTAATTGATATATTCTATTTCAATTTAAGATAGTTGAGTAATTCTATTTATATTAGATGTGTCACATTGATTTTCTTATACTTTTTGCCCATACCGAGTGCAAAAGCCATTTGGTCTTTGATTATCAATTCTCCTTTTTGAAGTCCTGCTATGGCTGTACGGATTTCTTGTAGTTCGTTACCACTCACACCGAAAAGGTCTTTGATAACTTTGTCATCTATTGTCTGCTGTTTCATAATGAGAGGATATTGAGCATTGGCATAGAAGTCGAATCCTTTACTCTTGAAGCTACTCATGTTTTGTGTGGCAAGAATGATACTCAATCCCTTGTTACGACCTACAGCAATAAGATTGCGCAACGGACGATTATCAAAATCAAGCATATAGTGAGCTTCATCTATGATAGAAAAATGGCGAATCTGTACAACCTCGTCGTTTGTTGCTTGCTTATCCAACTGCTCATAGATATTATTCAGTTTTGAAATTAAGAAGTACACAATTGCCTTAGCAATCGGTCCGTCTTTTGGATAACCATCCATCTTGATGATGTAACAATCACCAATTAAATCAGCCTTATCCTCTTCATCAAATATATTTGCTCGAACCAATTGTTTGAGTACAGACGAGATGGTGTCATCTTTTGATGAATCAATCATTTTTGCTTGATATTCTTCCAACATTTTTGCAAAAGTAATCGGTGCACCATCTGTATCTTTATATGCTTCAACGATTGCTTCACTTAGTCTGTTGGTCATATTTGCGCTTGCTGATACTCTGTCAATAGAGCATAAAGCTGAAGCCATCTCAGATGAATAAAGATTAATTTCGTTGATTGGTCGTCCCGTAAAATCCTTAAAAGGAGTGAAAGGAAGTGGATGCTCAATTGGATCAAGTATGCAACTTCTATCAACATCGAAGTGAGATAACCAATGAATGTTTTGGACGTCGCTAAACTCACCTTTATAATCAAACAATAGGAAATTTACAGGGTATTGTGATTCAGAAGACAATACTCTGAATTGCTGTATCAACACAGCCAACAAATTTGTTTTTCCTGACCCAGTTGCACCAGCAATGATAATTTGTGAGTTGGTGATGTTTCGACTATTAATATCAATATTTGCTTCCATTTCCGCATCCCCATAATTACCCACAAGCAGATTCAAAACAGGAATATCTTTCGTCATTGCGACCTTGTTACTCATAGAATACAAATATGAATCCATATTGTTTTCTTTCATCAGATAATCACGACCGCGTACCATTTCTGCGGCAATGATACGTGAGAGAGTGGCATTTTGCGACCAATCAATATTCAAATTTGAATATCGTAATTTCAAAAGAGAAGAATAGAGGGTTGACAAGTCATGCATGGTGAAGAAACTGGGAACGATACGAGCCGAACTTAATGAAAGCTGAATATCCTTAAAATCTTCCTCTTTTCGTTCAGTAGGAATACTCAATCCCACAATGAAACAAATTCGCATTACCTTATTGAGAGTAAGGCTTACTCGTTTCTCTCTATCCACAATACGTGAAAGATTAATTTTGTTTTCCAACAATTCTTTCACTGGACTGATTTCGTCCAGCAAACCTTCCATTTGACGTGTATTTGAAAAGTTAATGATGCTCATGTCGTTACTATTGATTAAGCGTGATACCAAAATAGCCTTCGTCCACAGTTGTATTCTGCTCCTCCACATTTCTGTGTAGTGTGTAGGTCTTTGAAATGAAAGGTTCCAATTTCACATAGTCGCTGTCTGTTCTTATTTCCGAAGTAGTACACAGTAGGATTGTCTGTTCTGCCAACTGGGGAAAATACTCCTCCATAAGTGCATCACGACTTTCGTTATCAAGCACCCCCATAACCGTATCTATCATTACCGGTGGATTATAGTCGCCTAAATTACGAAGAACTTTCAAAAGAACTTGAATGAATATCTGTTTGGATGCTGCATTCAACTGATTCAAAGAAATTTCATTCCCTGCAGTATGGTATAGTTTAATATTGAAATTCTCCATACTGTCCGATAGTTCAACACGACCTACATGCCCTTTATAAGAAACAAGGAGCTTATTTAGTTGTTCTTGCATCTCTGTTTCTATCTGAGCCTTTTTCTTTTTCAAAAGCATATCAGCTACTTGATCAAAGAAAGGACGTAACTTCATCAGAGTGTCATACTTCAAATCCGGTTCTTGTTGTATTTGCACATCATACTGATGAATACGTTTCTCCAAACGCTGAATTTCACCTTTTAGATTGCCTTCTTGTGCTTTTTGCTTCTCAATATTACGTTTAGCTTCCTCATAATTGGCAATCAACATACTGTTTCCACCAGAACGAGTCTGTTCTAATGTACGTTTTTCTGTTTTAAGATTTTCTATAGTTGTCAATTGGACTTCTAACTCTTGTCTTTTCTTGTCTATGGAAATAAATTGGTTATGACCACCTTTGCCAGATAGTTCACGAAGAGCAGCCACTTCTGCTTCATCCAAGAAATCATAAGGATCCTTTGTGTTGGTCGCATTTTGTAATGCCACTATGTGAGCCACAACATTTTCTTCATCCACAGCTTGGCTACATAAGGATAATTCCTTTAGGTAGTCTATAATCTTAGTTGTCACATCGCGCAAAGTCTCTATTGGATAGGCGCCGGTGTTTTGTTTCTGCAGTTGCTCTTTTACACGAAGAAGATTGTTGATTTCTTGCGACAGGTTTGATACTAACTTCGGAAGAAAGACATTGATTTCAATATTCTCCACAAACGACTTTAGAGTCTCTGCATAGGTAGCCGCTTCATTTGTTATGTTTTTAATTTTACCTTCGAGATCTTGAATGCGTCTGTTCAGATTAGCTGTTTGCTGAGCACCTTCTTTTGCACGTTGATATTCTTCTTCTACCGAAGACATATATTTGTACAGTCTATCCTGCTCAGCAAGACAACCATTCAGCTCGCTTATCAGTTGCTCTTTCTGACTACAAATTGCATTATACTCCTTTGCTTCTTTCTCAGCTTCCAATCGTTGTTGCGCCCATTCCTGTTGAAGTTTCTCTGATGCACGTTTCAATTGCAAATATTTTTTGAAACCGAGTACATTTTCAAAGTTATCGCGGATTGTTTGCTGGAATACATTCTTTTTAAGAAGTTCGCTTGACTGCATGGCATCGAACAGAAAATACTGACTAAGTTCCTGGGGAAGATTAGCCTTAATGATTTTATTAATCTCTTGTTCTGCACGAATTCTGTCCTTGGCGGCAGTCATTGTGCCATACACATACATATTGCCATTCATATTGAGGGAAACACTTTCAAGAGGTCTGCCCTGAGGGTTCAACTGGTACACTCGTTTAAGAATGTATTTTTGTTGTTGCCCAAGCACTTTACCTACAAATGTTATTTGTAAGCTTATCTCTGGTTTCACGGTATTTATAGCACCTTGATTGAGCAATTCCATGAAATGCTCCTTTCCTTCAATCTTCAATCCGTACAACGCACCGCTGATGGCTTCAAAAAGAGTAGTCTTACCACCACCATTTGAACCGCCAATGAGAATGATGGGTCTGTCATCATCAACCGCTAAATCAAGATCAAGATTCAGATACGTCTTATAGTTACTTATTTTTATCTTTTGAATGAGCATAACTTCTAGTTTTTATTGACGAATTTTCTGAATTGCGCTACGAATAATCTCTTCCGTATCGCTATCATTCATTTCTATCACATCTACTTTCTTTACATGATAGGCTTTAAGAATGTCTTCACTTAGCCAATCAAAGTCAATTCCTTCTTTCTCGCAGATTGCCTCAATCATAGCCAAGTCATCCTTTCGGATACCATAGTGCACAAATTTAGGGTCTATTCCTTTTGCCATAATCTTATGCGTTTTGAGGATAGAAACAATTCCAATTTAACGTTTCGGTCGTATTCTCTATAGGAAGTGGAGAGTACAACCAGTTTGCACCATCTTGTATGATAATACCACCATAAAGTGGCAGTTCCTCAGTGGAGTTTTCTTTGATGTATGCTAATAAGGCATTATGTTTTTCAGGTGCAAATAAATCGCTGCCAGCACTTTTCGTATCAAACAGATATACATGCCCATTTTTCATTCTTACAACAAAGTCCACATAGAACAAAGCTTTAGCTCCGTCACTACCTTGGCTGTATTCAATAGCATAATGTTGCTTTCCTTTATCACCATTCTTATACCACCAATCAATGTATGCACTATTCTCTTCGAGATAAGCCACAAAATTCTTTTCCGGATTCGAGGCATGATTGAGTTGAACAAAGGGAAGTAAGGCATGGTTCCCTGTTTCTTTTATGTGATTGTTTTCGCTGTCGTATATTCTCTCTTCAGGAACTTCCCAATTATATTTTTTAAACTCCCTAGTAGCTTCTGACTTTTTCTTTGCCACACTACGTTTATGGAGGTATTTCTCCAGAGCAGAATCAATGATTCTATCAAATTTCGGGCGGTTCTGATGATACAACACAACTTTTTTGGCATCTGTGTCGAAGATTCCAAAGAAGTCTGCGATGATTTCTAATAGATAGGATGCTATTTTATCGGCACGCCCTTTGCTTTCAAACTGATGCCCTTTTGTTGATATATAAGCCATGAATACACGGTCTATTTCCGTAGCTTTTCGAGCATATTTGATTGTGTCCACACTTATGGTCTGCTCTTCGTTTTGAAAATGTACATCTTGTGGTATTTCTACATTGATGTTCTTTACATCCAATCTCAAGGAGTTCGCCACTTTTTTGCGATTTTCGATTATCTTCAATTCTTCGTTGTCAGGCAAACCATCTTCCTCATAGTCGTTACTTAATTTGGCAAGTTCTTCTAGGGAAAACAACATTTGTCCGTGTTCAAAGTCCCAAAAATGAGTTGCTTCATTGTAAAGGACTTTCTTGAAATCGGGTCCCAAATAGTTGCGTTCCACATTTGGACGTTCTGAATAGCTTGCTGGCAACCACACGTTGGTAAGTTTCTCGCGTCGGTGTGCTGTCATCGTGTTGTTCAGGATATAACCCGCATCAGCTGTTACTATCTGAATCTTATCTTTAGCAATGTCTGTAAATACATATCCGATATTCAACAACTCTTTAGGATAGTGCTTCTGTTCCGGCATACGCATTATACGCCCTACGGTTTGGATGGTAAACTGATCGCTTTGCAGCTTTCTGAATATTAACAACACTGCTGCACGAGGGCAGTCCCATCCAAGGGCAATGGCTTCTTTAAACAGAAGCACCTCGGTCATGTTGTCTGGCTCCTCCAAATCAGTCAGATTCTCTTTTTCGCCCGAAAGCCATATTGCCAAACGATGATTGGCAGTAGTGATGCCACACATCACTTCGAGATACTGTTTTACCTGTTCGGCAACAGCGGTATCGTCAGCGGTCATAGTCTCCTTAGTATCATTTGGCAACTGGATAAGTAATAGCGGATTAATATTCGTACCTAATGCTTTGTAGGCTTCCGCTATTTGATTGCGCTTATCCAAGGCGGCTTTGATAAGGTTGGCATTGAGTTCTAGTTCATCGCTGAAATTAAGTTCGATCTCTGGATTGAGTACCACCTCTTTCTTAATCATCTCGGCAGCGATTACATCCTGGCGATATACAGTCACTTTTTCTTTTGGATTACTAGTTTTAGGCGTGGCTGAGATGCGGATTTCCACAGCTGGATTTATCTTGTCGAGTACGGCAGCAGATTTGTCGGCTGTCCTTGACCAAAACATATGTTCCTCGTCAATTATTGCTATAATAGGTAGTCCAAATTCCTCTTTTGTTTTATCTGTAATTTCATAGAGAGAAAGCGAGTTATCTCCCTCACGCACCATCACATTGCTTTCCTTATTTACACTTTCCCAGTTTACAAAAAGAATCTCCCCTGGACGAATACCTTCGTTCTGGTCCAACTCATCGAACATGACGGGATGCAATGTGCGAGTTTCATCAAAAGCATCTTTTAATTTTTCGTAGCTTTGAAGATGCAACTTTCTGGGAGCAAACCAGATGAATGCCACTTCTTGATAGCGACTATCTCCACGCTCTCGGAGTTCGTCCATAAGTCCTGCCAACATTTGGCAAGCCATAACTGTCTTACCAGCTCCTGTTGTTGCCTCAAACACAAGTTTATTTCTTTGTCCACCGAGATTTAGTAGACGAATAGTTTTGTCTACCAACTCAGTTACGGCTTTTTGTTGATATGCTAAGTTCTTCATTATGTTCTAATTTGATGCATTCTCCTTGTTAACATCAAACATGCCTACAAAAGGAATGTCTTTCTTCTCGGAATCGTTATCTGTCAGTACTAATAATTCATCCTTTTTCTTAGGGAGAATACGTTTGTACGCATTGTATATAGCTTGCGGCAAAGCACATAGAATTACTTTGTCAGCAACATCTTCGAATTCGCCTTCCCATGGATCTTCACTTGGCGAAAACACATATACTTTCATCTTACCTTTATAGTCGACATTGCGAATTAATTCCACCAATTGTCCAACAGCTTCTTCTTGGTAAATAATCATCATGCGATTATTCCCATTTTCGAAATATCTAAAAACATTCTTATAAGTTTTTTGTCCGCCAAATTCCAGTAGCTCAGTATAAAGATTTTCTTTGATACAAAGCATATCGGTAGAAAGTAACATCAGTTTGCGCATATTTCGCATAGAACGACTACGGCTAACAAATCCAGTACGATAAAAACGAAGCGTATTTGCATGCAATCCCTTTACCACCTCGCCTTTAGGTGTGGTATAGCCATGAATCACACGTTTGTTACGTTCGTAGGTCACGTTTTCACAGATATTGTTTTCGTTGTTAGTAACCAATATACACTTACGATGTCCACCGTCATCTTCATTAAGTTGCATTGTGGCATGAAGTGTGGTTCCGCTTCCTGCAAAAAAATCAAGTATAGTAGCCGATTTGTCTGATGCAAAATCTAAAACACGTTGTAAAACTTTTAGAGGCTTAGGATTGTCGAATACCTTCTTTCCCTCGAATATTTCAGCAAGAGCTAAAGTGGTACCTCGATTGTCCTCATATATAAGAGTTCTAAGGTAATCAGTAGCGGTTTCAATTCTCTTTTTTACATGTGGTTGGGTAGTATGGTCCTTACCCCATTCGATTTCACCTTCCTTGTCATATGCATTAAAAGTGTTTTGTGGCCAACGCCAACCATTCTGCGGCTTCGGACAAGCTAATCCAGTAACTGGGTGGATTATATCATAGGTATAACCACCTGGATGAGGGTTGGAAGAATTGCTAGAACTACTATACACTCCTTTCTCATCAACATTATTATAATGTGCAACCTGAGGAAGGCTGTCCTTATTGGCCTTTATCCATTTTCGCAATTCTTTTTGCATTTCTGGAATGGTCAATCCTTGTGCTGACAATTCTTTATATTTCTCTATAATCAATTTTGCAGCTTGTCCTGTTCGTTTCCAATTGTTCTGAAAATTCCGATTTTTGCAATAACACAACATATACTCATGTTCAGTATTAATTTGAGTCGCATTGTTATCTGTAGCTGTTTTTAATATAAGCTGACCAAGAAAATTCGAACTTCCAAAATAATCTGGACTATCACACAATAATTTCAATTGAGCCTGCTCATTGTCATCAATTGAAATAAAAATCACTCCTTTGTCCGATAGCAATTGTTTAGCAATGCGCAATCGTTTACTCATAAAAGATAACCATTTAGAATGACGGTAGTCATCCTCACGATCCACAAAACTGTCGTTGTATACAAAATCTTTATTACCTGTATTATATGGAGGATCGATGTAAATTACATCAATCTTTCCTTTATGAGTATAAACTAAGGCGGTTATGGCCTCAAGATTATCACCTTCTATAAGAACATGATTAGGTGCCTCTAAATCAGCACTAACAATGGCTTTTGAGGTGTCCTCTATCAGTACAGGCAACTGATTACGCAATCGTTCCTCAACAGCTTCTGGTTTATCCTCCCACACCAAACCATATTTTTTTTGTTTGCGTAATAATCCCAACAACTCCGACTTTTCTTCATTCGTTAGTCCGTCAAGTTGTAATATTTTATTATACAATTCTTTCTTACTCATTTTTGTATCCTTGTTTAACAAGTATGATTTATTTAACCAATCTTACTGTTTGAATTGTTGTATCCAAAGAAGAGTTTAGTAGTTCTTTTACATCTACTTTTAAAACGTTTGCTATTTGTAACAACATTTCCAATCCTGGCTGGGAACTATTTGTACACCATTTTGAAACTGTTGTCTGGTCTTTATGCAACTGTTCAGCAAGCCATTTAGCTGTACGTTTTTTTTCTACCAGTACAACTTTTATTCGATTGATGTCTTGTTTTATATCATTCATTTTAAAATTGTTTTATATATTGCAAAGATACATGTTTTTTGCCAATTATAGCTATTTATTATGCGGAATTACTATATTGATTAGCGTTTTACACCAAATTTATGCATTTTCTTGTGTTTTTCAGAGTGCAGGTCGCTATGCGAAGTTGTCATTTCAAGCTCAATAACAAGCATTGGTGATAGAGCTTTTGCGCTGTGCTCATTACTGCAAACAACAGTCGTTCCAAAAGGAGAGAAAACGAAATTTGAAAAACTATTGTCAGATGCAAGTATAAACTATTAGAAAGATAATTAATCATAAGCCTATACATAGAAGAAAGAGAATATACCTATGTTATCATTGTCAATGTCATCAGCAAGGAAGCGAATACGTTGAAAAGATTCAGTTCTTTTATTTTCTTAATACATTTTTCCTTATATAGGTATGACTATAAGCTAATTGACAAAATCGGAAGGTGTTTGAATGTGTCAATGTGGACATAATCACATTTTGGATCGTTCAAATGTGAAATATCTGCCACCCCGAAATATTAAGCAGACATAAAATAGATAACAAGTCACTATAATATTCCAAAACGTCCGGTAGGTATATATTTGGGAAAAAGACAAGAAGCCCTCCAACTACTCAATACAATAATGTTAAATATTCTATATGATTTTTCGGATTATTATATTTGAAGTCCTACTAATGCACCTATTAATGATGTTGTAATTGGAAGCAATTCTTTCCAATTTTTTATCCATAAGACATTGGCTGTAATCATTATGATGCAAAGTGCCAATTGTATTTTTTGTTTAATTCCGATACCATTAAGTATAGGTATTGAATTCGTTAAATCGAAAAATCCACACAATACAAATACGGACAACAAAAAAATCAAAAGGAAAATTAACCACCTTATAAGTTCTTTATGCCAATTTGTGGATTCATATTCTTTTTCTGCTTCTGCAAAGTCAATCAATTTGTCAATAAAATACAAAAAATCCTTTTTACCTCTACACCATGCCTCATTATTTACAACATTAAAACAATTAGCTATATATCCCTTTGTAAAAAAAGAATACTCTGAGAATTCTTTGTGTAATACGCCATCGCCATACTTTGCTAATACATAACCTCTAATATGATTCTGAATATGCATCACACTTCCTATTAGCTTATGCCTTTTTTCTTGATATTTAGGATTATTTATATCATTATTTGTCCAAATTTCCCATGGTAAATCCTGTATTTCATTTTTAACACTATTCAGAAACTTAATATTCTGAGGTTTGAATATAATTGACAGTCTGCAAAATAAATCTACAATCAGCATACCTTTTATTTATATCTTATTTATTAGTTCTAAAAACAGAATGGGTAGACTCTCTCTGGAGTCTTTTTCCAAATGCTTGAATTTGTAATACAATTTGGGGAATGTTTTTAGAGAAGGATTAAGTGGGGGATTATTATAAATCATATTCATATGATTTTGCGTATACATTAAGTTATATGAGATCGTTTTTGATGCTATCCATTTAGCATACCGAAATGCATATTCTTTGTTCACTCTATAATACATAGCTAAGTAATGGAGGTTAGTTTCTATCTCACCATGTAATCTCCAATCGTTCTCACGTGGAAATTGCGGTAGTACTACCTGATCTATTTCTTTTAATATAAAGTCATTAGAGTTTTCTGACCATGTAATGACATACAATCTTAAACCTGACTGAACTCTAAGAATCTCTTGAGAAAGCCATCTTCTAACATCATTAAAAAAAATAGTTTTACCCCAATCATTTGTTCCAGTATATTTACCCCAGAAAAACTCATTGTTACAATGTTTTTCAACAGAGGTTTTATTTGCATTTTGGAATTCAATTATACCAATAGGCTCAAAATTTTCATTTGACACAAAACAATCAATATTCGTAGGCCATGCACATCCTGTAGCTCTTAATTCTCTATCGAAAATAGGTAGATCTTTTCTTTCCCTAAAAGATTTAGAAGATTTCCAACCTTTTATTTCTGCTATCCAATTTGAAAATTCTTTATAGCTTATAAAGATAGCTTCACATTTGCAGGCATTTATTTCGTTTATTGTATAAACCCATACATGTTGATTTTCATTACAATACAATACATATGTTAATGGACGATTAAAAGCTTTCGCAAAATTTATTTTGCGTTGAAGAATATCTTGTGTTTCAAGATTTATTATATCACGGAGAACTTCTTCATCGTCAGACTTTTCGTCCAGAAAATCTACTCTAGCACGTTCCATTAAATGTGTCACAATATTTTCTTTATTTTCATTGCAACCTTCAATGGAGTCAAAAAAAGTCCGGTCTTTTCAATAAGAATTTTTTTTGCCCAGTTTACTTCATCACTTCTTTCTGATGACTCTTTACGATAATTTTTGAATGCCATAATTGTTTTGTTCAAGAATTTGACTTTTTATTTGCTAAAACAGTGATTTTAAGAATTTGTTGTTATACGCATATTTTTCTTTTTAAACTACTTTTTAATAAGCACAATATAGGATTTGCAAGAGCTTTTTGCACTTGTTGTCCCCAAATATAAGCAATTTTCCTAAACATTGGTTTGAAAAGTTGTTTTTTAGCGAAATTTTCATATTGATTTGTTCTTTAGCTTATCCTGAGCAGAACCTCAAGGGGTTATAATTAGTATATAATTTCTTCTTTTGCATTAATTCCTAACAATCTTTTAAAGAATAGTCATTAAGTTTACTTCGTGTACACTACACTAAGTAAATTATCTATACAACAATACAATAAATGGATAATTCCCATTCCGATATTAAAGAGAAAACCTTTGAGGCTACACAAGTTCCACTTCAAAGGTTTTCACATCAACATCGGTTTTTAGAAGACTTGTTTATTTTTTGAATATCAATCGGTAATTTTACTGTTGCAGGTTGCACTTGCAATAGCGAAATTACCGATTTTGTTTCGTGCCGTCTAATTTGAAAACGACAGTATCGTTCCTTACGGAAATCTTTAGACATTGTAGATTGCTCGTTTTGCTCTTCTTGGTCAGTACCCATTTTTCCGTGCAAAGGTACCTGCGGACAGGAGGAACGTCAAGTGACGCTTCGCTTTCGGTCGGAGGGTTTGCCGGCAGCCTTCCGCAAATTTTATCATGCTTCCAAAATTTGGGTATTCCGTCGCGCTCTCTGACCTCACACTTGCCTTATCCTCCCAATTGTCCGCAGAGATTACCGCACGAAAAACGGTTCTCCCGACCAAGAAGCCAAAAGGCTTCAAACAAAAGGGAAAAGAATTGAAACCTAAAAATATAAAGGATTATGCGAGTAAAGAGAATGACCATCGAACAAGGCAAGCGAGTAAGAATAAACCGCTTTCCAAACTTTCATGTAACAGGAAGCAAGAGGTATGAAACGACTGTATTATAGCTATGATTGCCTTTTAGTACGCTGTGGTGGCTATATCTATAATGTAACCGCCCTGCCACAAATCTATTATCAAGCAACTTTCTAAAATTATAAAATATGGACTATCAAGAATTATCAGGAGCAAAGACTTCCGAAAGAGACAAGGCTTTCGCCTTGGAGTTTGCCAACTTCGTAAATGGCGGAATGTCATCCGCTGACCAGACGGGCAGAGAAATGACCAGAGCACACCGATACCTTCAACAACAGATGTTCAAGGTTTTCATTGGTTTTATGCGCCAGTTGGCATACAACTATCAGAAAGGACGTTATGACCAACGTAACGAGTGGGCATCCAAACTTGCATCTGAGGCATACGGACATTTGGTTGAGTGTGAGCTTATCTATGACCCCGAATTTACCACCTCTAAAGCGGATTGATATGGACGAGAGGGACTTTCCGGAATACGGACGGCAATGTGAGTTGATTACTCCATGGCGCGGTTATTATCGTGGTACGATAGTGGCTAAGACTGCAAGAGGTTTTACCGTGCAGTTCAGTAGTGGCGCAGAGATAGATGTTTATGAGGACGAAATTGAATTTGATTGATATGTGTAGGTTAATGACATCCCAATTAGCGGAAGCATTGAAGGAGTTTCCGCTTTACTCCCAGGACGGCAAGGGAAGAGAAGCTGTTTGCCGTGCGATATTCGTTCTTGGTTCAATTCGGTGGTATATACTTGAAGGACTGGATGAAGGTGATGACACAATACTTTTTGGTATCGTTATCGGATTGATGGAAGATGAATATGGTTACATTTCATTGAACGAGCTTTCGGAAGTGGAACTAGATTTCACAGCACAAGGTTTCGGTAAGTTGCAAGTCCGGCAACAAGAGAATTTCCAACCGACAAAGTTGAGCCAGTTGAAAGATGATAGGTTGCAACGCTTCCTTGCAAGATTTGAATAGTAATAATCAGTCAGCCGTAGCTTTTTCATTACGGCTGGCATAACCATTATATTATATGGGTATGAACAAGCATAATATCATTGATAAGATAACCGAGTGCGCCGAAAGCAATGGCTGGAATGCGAATATAAACACCGAACAAGAGAAAGGTATTGTCGTTTTTGAGTTCTCAAAATATACTCCTGCAGGGCAAGATTTTTCTTTTTCGGCAACGATGAAGGATAATAGTCTTGACTCTTTAGTGGCTGATATGAAAGAATACTATGAAGGTTTCGATGTGGCTTCGGAAGCCTATCTGTGGCTTGATGATAACGGACACGGGAAGAATGGTGCGCCATATAGAATGAGGGATGTGTTGGCAGATATGGAGAAGGCGGAGAAGAATATTGAGAGCCTACTTAATGCCATCAGAGAGATTGAATAAATATGAACCTTCTAATTGTTTTGAGAAATGGTAGATAGTAAAATTCTTAACATTGCAGTCCAAAATGACTGGAGTGTATCTGTGAGTATGAAGAACGAAGTCCGCTGTTATGACTTTCAGCGAAAGACCCTCAGCGGTGTGCCTTTTGGCTTCACTGCTGAGGTCAAGGATGATAGGGTCAGCGCCTTGTGCATGAGATTGTTTCCTTTGTGGATGCAATCAATCCTGTTACTTGTGCTAAGGAATGGATGATAAAGTCTGGGGCGATGGACTCATCCCAGTATCAGCAGGCTGTTGCGGATATGGAGGACATACGCACCAAGGCGTGGCTGTTGGCTTGCGACTATTCGGATGTAGCTGGTGTGAAATCCTTTTGGATGGGATTGAGCAAGAATCTCCCAAACTAAATGGATTGCTATCCTGGGATGCCTTATCGAGTGTCCCCAAGTCTTTTGCGCCCTCTCTTTGGGAGACCGGCTGCTTTGTAGGCTATCAAATCAGCTCCACGGAAGGCTGTCTTCATATTGTGGGGTAACTTTATGGTAGGCAACTTTCTTTCGGGATGGTTGATATAGGCATAGACGGTACAGCGGTGAACACCGAAGTATCGTGCCGCTTCACACACCGAGTAAATCTGTTCCGAAATAATATCTGTAAAGTCTTTGTGTATCATCATAGCTGTTTTTCCATAAAGGTAGGCAGATTATGGTGATGGCACAAGATGTTAAACATTGGAATGTTTTGGATTTCATTGGATTATGACGGAGCTTGTTGCTTCTGCCATACATCATTGGATGTGTTCTGTTCAGTTGCAGTTATGGGTAAACATTTTCCAGAAATAAAAAAGGCATATATTTGGAGGTTGACAGCGTTGACACTTGAGCCAACACAAAAATCGGTTAAATGAATACCTTGGAACACTCTATTATGCAATACTTTATCTTTTTCTTCTAAAAATAGAATTATATATGGATAATCGTGATTTGTCAACGGTTGGCTCCAATTTTTTTGAGATTTCAAAAAGTGACTACCTTTGTCAACGCTTGTCAACGCTGCATCTTAAAACAATATCATTGATGTATAGCGAATTAAGCCTTGTCAACGCTGTCAACCGCATAACATATCATGCTATTTTTTGAGAAAGCATTGGTAATCAATAGATAGTGGCATAAATTGTGTTATTGGTTGGCAAGAAGATAGTTTGAAAAAATAAAGGTCATCTGTGCAGACGACCTTTGTTCTGATGTAAAACGATGATGATTGATTATTTTCCTGTCTCTCCGTTTATTCGTTTCTTTACGATGGAATATGCTTTGCGGAATAGTGCGGAATGCTCCATAGTCTGTAACATTTCATGGAAGCGGTGGCTTGGAATTACAAACGTCAATTCGTTGGCTGGAACTAACGGACGGGCAGAGGGGTCGAGCATTCCGATGAAACAGCTTCGCCCCTGCTTTTGATTCTCTTGTACGGCAAAGGTTATGATACTGTAACATCCTGATGCGAACTTTGTGCATACGGCATCGTCGGCATTGTTATCATAAAATGCCCATGAACATAAGCCGGATAGTATGTCCGGGGTAGCAAAAAACAAGATGCCTTCAATTTCATCAAGAGTGGAGAGCTGATTCATTCTAATGAAATTGAGGTACGGCTTTTCTGTCAGGCTTATATTCAGATTTGCGATGTACCCTTTTACTTGTTCGGGAGTCTGCTTGTAGTGCTCCGTCTCTGAAACGAACAATGGGATTCGCTCCTGCATGGGTGCAAATCTTGTGTACAGACTACCTCCACCGCAAAGTACATTGTCAACAGTCAATGTCAATGACCCTCCGTTACAAACCTTGTGAATGGCACCAATCATGCAGTGTGGCACTTTGTGTACTTCTGTGGCTGCCGTATGGCTATAGCCGAATGCAATTGGAAGTGGAGCTGCATCCCCAAAGGCTTCCTTATATAGTTGCAAAAACTTCTGTATCATACTTGTCTGCGATTGGTTTAATTAGTTTCGCTTTAATAATCTCCAGTAACCTCCTTTTGCCGGACCAACATACTCAATCAAGCCTCTCAATTCTTCAATATCACGTCGAATGGTTCTTATGTCAACATCGAGCTTGTCAGCTATCTCTTCTGCTGTGATTTGAGGAATCTTATTTATCAAGCTAATAATCCCCTGTTGGCGTTTGTGTTTCTTTATTGCTGCTTTCCTATCTGAAGGAGCATCACCTAAGATGAGTTTTAATTCATCTTCATCGAGTTCCACAGGATTTTTGGGTGACATTTCTTGTTTTTGGGTGACATTTTCTCCGTCTTTGGGTGACATTTCTTGTTTTTGGGTGACATTTTCTCCGTCTTTGGGTGACATTTCCATATAGGTTATGGAGAAGATGAATTGAGAGCCGTTATTGATTTCCACTTTGTAGTTGGAGTAGTAAAGTGGAGCATAACGGAGGATATTGCGAGTTCCTGACCCCATATCTTCAACCCATGACAGCTCATGGAACACACGTACCAATAGAGGGTTCTTGGTATAATTGTTCAACTGCTGCAAGGTTAATTCACCTTCCGGTATCTCTGGCAATAATCGTGTCGAGTTTTTAGTAACCACACGGTCTTTGAAAACGTGGAAGAAACAGGCGTATCCAATGCTATAGTCTGCATGAACACACAGATTCGCTACAATTTCACGGAACAAATTCCACCGTAAATCTTCACGCTGGGTAGAACCGGCAGGCAGATAAAACTTATTGGGGAGATAACGTTCTGTGAACTGGGTCAGCTGGTCATATACCTTAATGAGATTACACCTCATGGTCTTACGATCATCATAACGGTTCGGGAATTGTTTCATGTCGTTGTATTGCTCATATGTACACATATGGAACAATGCTTCAAAACGATAACGAGGCATGAAATCTTCTATCGCTTCTTCTTTTCCGAATAGGATTAGGGCAGCATATTTCAATTCCAATTCTTCTGTTATCGGATTCTTCTTAGCCAGACGAGTGTGTATCAGAATCTCTTCATCGCTGAGTTGGAGCCAGGAGTGACCGGGTTTCTTTACCGCCAGTATATTACGGCAGAATTGAAAGGTGTCATGGTCTAGATGCTCCATTGTCAATCCATCTACGGTTCTTTCTTCAAAGAGATGCGGGTTCTTTCGTTCAAACAATGACAATAACAATTCCGGTTGGTTAGTAACATCAATGTCTGCATCACCATTCCTGTCCCAATACTTACCATTATAACGATAAACGTATTGCCCGAATGGAATATCCAGCAACAATACGGTTTTACCGTCAATCTCCATTATCTGCGGTGTGAAGTACGGACATGGCAAAAATAGATCCGGATTCTTTATGGCTGTAATGATATTCGTTTTTAATGTTTCTGCCTTTTGGGGATTGACTCCGATAATTTCTCCATTGTCCTTTACACCAACCAGTATTTGTCCTCCACTATGGTTTAAGAAGGAACATACGGTTTCGTACAAGGATTCTGATATTTTCTCTGTACACGTTTTATATTCTATTTGGGTTCCCTCGCCAGACTGGGATAATTTAATAAATTGTTCTTCTCTCATTGATTTTGCTACTGTTATATATGCAAAGATAAGCCTAGTAATTCAATTTCTACTCTATTTCTTAGGGTTATTTATACTTCCATATAAAATAAAGCAAGTGTACCTGAGTGACTTACCTTGATCATTAGGCTGAAACAAGAATACTATAAGTCAGAATTGGACAAATCTGCTTCATCCGATATAATCTCTGTTTCCAAATCCAATCCAAACATCTCCTTTAGTTGCAGATAATCAAAGCACAACGCCTTTGGGCGATTGATCTTGACTTTCTTGACTGTCTGATTATTGCCATCCAGTTCTACTGAATAATCCGGCAAACCGCTTGGGAGCAGGATAGTGAAGCGGTCTTGCTTCAATCCCAGGTAGGATGCGTGGGATTTTAGGTATGACATAATGGTGGACCAATTAGAACGGTTAGCGGTCGCATTCATGTTCCGGTTGTTGAATAACGAGGATATGGCTGCCATGTTCAGATAAAGAATAGGTCGGGCTTCTTGAAACTCGATGTCTTCCTTGGCGGATATTGGGCGGAAGGACTTCATATAGCGGATTCTGTAATGTGCCCGGTCAATACATTTCCCCGATGTCTGGAAGCCTTGGAGCATATTCCAGAAGTCGGCTATCTCGGAGCTTTCCTGTGCCAGCTCGTTTTGGTTACGTATTCCCTTGATGACGGTCTCAAATAATTCTGTATAGCTGAACGGCACATCTATCACCGTTTCCAAAGTTCGGAATGTGGCCAATGGTATGACCCAGTTACCGAAGATACGGTCATGGATGTTTTCGTTCTCTAATTTCGTAGCCAGTTCTCGCTTGGTGATGGAGTATATTTCAGAGAAATTCTTCTCAAAGAGTTCTCTGTGGTTCAATATTTCTACAGTCAGGTGTGTTAGACCTAAGTTGCAGAGGGATACCAAGTCCTCATAGTGTTTCTTCTCCAACTGATTGAAGGAGGTCTTTGAGAATGCCAGGAATATGACACGGGTATAGAGCGCCATATCTTGTGTGGGCTTGTCCTGTCCGCAGAGTGCGACACCTGTGGTCACAATGGTTTGCGTAGCCATACCGTCCGTACTGGTGTTCTTCTTGGTCTGACCACCGCCGCCCCAAAGTCCTTTGAGGTAGGCTATCTTTCGTATATCGAGGTCATTCTTATACTCGTCAAGTACCACAAGCGTATTTACGGCTTGTGATACTCGGTCGTTCATAGCCGGCACGGAGGTCACACCAAGGTTTGGCGGATCCACTCCGTGCAGGAAGAAGGACTGAAGGGAAGTGGCTAAGGTGGTCTTGCCCGTTCCTTTCTCTCCGAACAGGTTGAGTATCGGAAAATGCCGGGTGCGACCGAAGATGATGTCCCGAAATAGGGTAGAAAAGAGGTAGCATAAGGCTATGGAAGCATTCTCGCCGAACACTTCCATCAGTTTGGATGCAAAGCCGTATAACTTGACTCCGCTTCTGTTTTCGTGTACCATCAATCGCTCAAACTGGAATATTTCCTGGTTGTGGATATAAATCTTTGAGGTGGCTGGAATATAATATGCTTTTTGGTTACTATCTTTGACTATACCGAGTTCGTTCACTTCTTTGAAAACCCCGTCGGTCAGAATCCCATTGCCAAAGGCAAAGAAATTCTCATTGCCGTTCCAGCCCAGCTTGCGTATGCGCTCGGCTGTGTCTGTTTTGGAGTACAGGTATTCCTTGACCCGGTTGAGCTTGTCTATCTTGGCAAGCCATACATAGTTGCCCAATGAACCTACTTTCTGTTGGAAGTTGCTCAACGAGCACATTTCAGATTCTTTAAGTTCGATTACCCTACAGATGTTATAAGTATTGCGCATCCTGAAGATACGTGTTCCGTTGTTTTCGTCCTCTATATGGAATAGCGGTTCCATGATGAAGTTGGATATTCGGGACGGGTCTTCATCATCGTCTCCAACGGAATAATAGCAGTTCTCACGGATATACAGACCAAACTGGCGTAATAATTCGGCTTCTCGCTGCATATCGTTCATGGAAGAGAGCTTGTCGCTCCTTCTTCTTGCCTTGTCACGTGCCTGGGTTACGGCATCTCTCCATAGTTTTACCTTGCCGTGGATTTTAGCCAATTGCTCGATACATTGCTCAAATACCAACTGGTCTTTGATATAACGGAGCAGGTCTGCTATCTCCGATACGCACTTGCGTTCTTCTACCAATGATGAAGCGATGTAAAATCGCTTTTGTGCCAGCCATATGATGAAATGTTTTTCTGTAAGCGATGTGTAGTCTTCCTTGCAATGTATGAAGCTGTCTGCATCATTCTTGACAATTTTTGTGGCGTTTGAATTTGTTACAGAATCAGAACTTTGATTTTCATCTTCTATTTCTTCATCTGATAAGGGTGCTGTAGCAAATGGAAGTTCCCTTACTGTTACGTGAAATCCCTTCTTGATGGCGGCAGCTCCGTTCTCCATCACCGCTTCAAAGCCGGGACCAAATGCTTTGCCCTCGGCTATGTCGGAATCCGGGATGAAGCATAATGAGTTGGTGAATTTCTTTAGCTGCTCAAACTGGTTGTCCGTCCAAGCTGTGCCCAATGCAGCTACGGTATTCTCAAATCTAACGGATTGCATTCTCAATACGTCCGGTGCTCCTTCTACTATTATAAAGTAGTCGGCATTTCTCAGACGACAGGCTCTGTCGATACCGAAGACTGTTTCCCCTTTTGAGTATATGATGCTTGTGGAGGAATTGATATACTTTGGTGCTTGGGGGTTATTGCCAATGTATCTGGCAGTGTATGCTATAATTCGTCCCCATCTATTACGGATGGGTATCATAATGCGCTGTCGAAACATGGAGAATGTGCTCCCGTCTTTTCCTCGTTTGAGCATACCCAACTCAAATAACAACTCTTCGTTGAGTGATTTATTTCGGCAATACTCAATAAAATCACTGCTACTTTGTGGCGCATAGCCGATTCCGCTTGTAGAACAGAACTCTTCTGCCCATCTACCGTAGGCATATTCACGTGCTAGTCTGCACTCAGCATTATCTACAGTTCTCAGATTCTCAGAAAAGAAACGTTGGATATGGTCAAGAGCTGCAAGGAGAGCTTCCTTGTGTCTTGCTTCTGCAATCTGTTCGTCGTTCTTTTCTTCCCTGACGTATTCAATGGCGATGTTGTTGTTCTTGGCGATAAACTCCACAGTTTCCATAAAGGAGAGGTTTTCCTTCTCCATAACGAAAGCGATGGCATCGCCACCTCGGTTACAGCTGAAACAATGAAACAGACTCTTGGCTGGCGACACGGCAAACGAGCCAGTCCTTTCTTCGTGAAAAGGACAAAGCCCCATCAATGTCGAACCTTTCCGTGAAAGTTTGACGTATGGGCGAAGGACATCCTCTATTGAAAGATTCCTGACTTGATTGATGGTGGACTCGCTAATCATAATGTCTTAATGAGGTTCCAGCAATCGATGATGGATTGTCCGGAGAACTTAGGTCTATATACGTTATTAGGATTGAGCGGTGTGATATAACCGTTCAACCTATATTTACGAAGGGTCTTATGGCTTATGCCTAATTCGGCACAAGTCCGCTTAACAGAATAGACCCCATTGGGAGCACAGGAAGGAATTAACTCTTTCATATCTACATAAAAACATATATATTGTTTACCTGACGCTTATTATTTGTTAGTGGATTCTTTATCCTTATTGCTCCGTTTCTTTGATTTATCAGGCTTGTTGTCTACATAATCATTGTCTATTCGTTGCAAGAGGCGGAGGTCTGCGGTTCTGTATTCTACTTTCCCCGGTCTTTTGTAACAAATGACATCGCATTCTCGTCTCCACCGTTCAACATTCCTGCGCCCAAACAACTGAAACGCCTTTCTCTGGCTGATGAACTCCGGGTCGTTACGATCATTATTCAAATGATTGACTATTCTGGCTGACAAGTCTTTTACAAATGAATCGTAAGGAATCTCCTTATCTGTAAATTGAAGCATTTTCATACTTTGCCCTTGTTTATGAGACACGTGTGACTATGATTATCTGATTCGACCTGTCGGTCTTTGTCTTATACTGGCGGTTGTAGATAGCTCCAAGTTCAGAGGCTTGGGTACGGACACTTTTTAAGCGTGAAATGTGGAAGGAGGTAGAATAACCAACTTCAAGAGCCATGAGTATGGGACGGATTTTTTCCAAGATTTCTGCCATAATTGTTGGATATTTAATGATTAATGTTTAACTTTGCATATAGAATTTAATTATTATCACCCACAAAGTAACACAATGTGGTTTAGATAGCCAAATAAATGTTTGATTATTTTTATTTAATCTTCAATTTTTGATATTTATCTATGAAATTAGGTATTCAACAAGTACACGTAGGTCAAGCGATAGATAAGCGCAGGATAGAACTTGGACTTAGTAAGTCGGAGTTCGGGCGAAAGATTGGGGTACCGCAACAGCACGTCAACCGCATTCTTGAAAGAGAAACTATGGAGACGGTTCGCTTGGTCAAAGTCTGCGAAGTTTTAGACTTCAATTTCTTTGCTTTATTCAGTCCCATTCAAAATCAAATCTCTGCTTATCTTGCAGCCGTAACATTGGACGGTGACGCTCACAATAATATAGGCGATCCCGCTCTTGCTGCTCAACTGACGAAGGAGCAATCCATAGTCGAATCGCAAAACGAGACCATCAAGCTTCTCAGAGAGCAGATTGAGAGTTTGAACGCACAAATAGTCCGTCTTGATTCGAATCTGAAGGATAAAGATGCCATCATAGAACTTTTGAAAGAAAGGAGGCAATAAGATTTAGACACATACCTTATATATAATACGCGCGCGATGCTTCATATACAGGTAATTCTTTAACTAAAACTCTATAGTAATCGGCTTTCAGAAATTATGTCCGTGCATTTGTACACACTGGCTGATGACGAAAACGGCGGTTATTTTTAGAAAAAAGCTTCAAAAGCTCCTCATAATTCGCATACATATTACATACACCAAGTTTGTAGTATTCTGATTGTCAGATATGAATTGCAGGGGCGCAAGCCGCGATAGAGGAATAAAAGGCTATTTTTCCTGTTAGTCTGCCCCAGTTTACGAAAAACGCATACACATCACATACACCAAATTTGGTTAGTATTGATAATGAGTTGCATATCAAAGGGGCGCAGGCGGCCATCGAAGATTGATTCAAATCCATTTGATTGCAATAATTAAAGAAATAGACCTGCGCATCCATTGCACAGGTCTATTTCTTTATGTATGTTCATAAGGGAATCGGTCGTTTTTTGTCGTTATTATCTGAAAACAATCTCTACCTTAGGGGCAAAACTCATACCTACCGCATCAGTTTGATGCGGGCAACTTATGAACAATTTTTCTATATGACGCTATTTCTTGTAATTTTAATGGATTGGCGTTTGCCCGTAGAAGTAGCGTATAATCCGATACATATCCCTTTGTTCCGAGAGAGGAGACGTATGTGGTTGTCACCCATTTCGCAGGTTTCCGTTTGCAGAAGCACGCCGGATAACGAGTAAATACGTAATATTCCGGCTTCTTTGCTCTTCAAGTACAACTCTTGCCCGTGGCAGGAATAGCTGACGATGGGATTTACGGTATACTCTGTTTCGTTCCGACAGTCTTTGATACCGTCAGGGTCGTTCGGTTGTACTTTCCGGATTATGACGAAAGGAAATTCCGAAAACACGCTTCCTTTAGTTACGCTTAAGGACGGATCGTCGGCACTGGTTTCGAGAAAACCTGAGCCTGCGGTCGAAGAAAGACCGATGGCATACAGGTCTTCATCCGAATATTTGCGGAAGAGATTGAAGGAATGTTTGGAATAATCATTCTTTGTAGTCAGTGTCCCCTCGTCAGACAAATGTTTATTGTTATCCGTTTGGCTTACAAACATGTAACGGTCGCCATAAAGTGGCATGGAACGTATCCTCCACAAGAAAGAGCGGTCGTCGGTTTCGTCCAGACCGGTGAACGTAGCATCCGTATTCCTCAAATACCGGCCGGTTTGTGGGTCTTTAATATAAAAACTGTCTTTGGCTTGCGGTTCGAGCGTATTGGTCTCATATACCGGCAGGTTGAAATGCAATACGGTTTCGGCTTTTGAGCCTGTTTGTGAAACGCGGTGGAACATCAACGTGTATTCCATGCAGGTGTCCAACACTCCGACACACAAAGTATCGTTCAAATCGGCCACTTTTCCGCCCAAATCGTTCAGGTGGAAAGTCAATGTGTCGGCTTGTATGGTGTCTTTGTCGAGTATCCACTTGTAAACGCGCGTGGAGTTGGCTGATTGGGCGAGCAGGGAGTTCGGCGAGGCGTACAAAGACACGGCTGTGTGGCGTGGCACGGCCAAAGTCGTCCCGCTATAGTTTTTACCGTCGCCATACGCAATGAACGGGTCTATTTCCGATACCTCCACGCGGAACGTTTGTTGTAATCGGGCACCGGCCTGATTGGTCATTGTCACCCGGTAATAAGCATTCGATGAAACGCTCGGCAGCGTCATCAGATTTTCGTTGTGGCTCAGTGCATTCCAATTCTGCCCATTGGTACTTTTTTCCCACTTCCATTCACGCACAGGAGTATCGATATACTCCATCCCAAATGTCAGATCATCATATTTCTTCACGTAAATCAACGTGTCTGTTCCCGTGGTACCGTTCATTTTATAATAAGGAGTAAAGTTACCGGTCCATCCCTCCCCTTCCACATGAAGGGCGAACAACTGCGTGTTGCTCACGCCTTTTTCATTGGTATAATGCACACGGAAGGTACGCGAAGTGTCCAACACGATGTCACGTGTGGAAGAAGTGCATGCCGGGTCATCGTCCCATGCCCATTTACCGGTATCCGTTTCTCCGTCCGGCAATAGGGCCGTCAGGGTCACGGTCGCCCCTTTGGGGATACAGTTCACGTCAGGCCGGTCGATTTCACGACCTTCATACGCGATTTTTCCACTCAGGACCGTGGGGACTTTAGTCTTGTCCTCCAACGGGTCGAGCGTACACATCAGGGTACTGAAACCCAAATGGTCGTATCCGCCGCTGTTCCCTCCGCCGAATCCGCCTCCTGCGTCTATGCCGTTTTCGTTCATTTCGAGCATCTTTCTGGAGTAAGGCACCTCTATGCCTCGTATGTTTTCATAGTAATTCACGATACGGGCTTGAGCCGGACGGTTGGTTCCCCGTCCTCCGTCTCCCATTCTCATGAAAGTCCCGTCGCAATTCGTGTAAGGACTGTTCGGCAAGTCGTCCACTCCGGAATTATAGGCGTTGACGTATTCAAACCCACATACGATACGGTCGTCCTTCAGGGCATAAAAGTCATCGCCTTGGTTTCGCCCCGTGCCGCAAAGGTCTGCGGCCAATGCAAGCGCCATGGCGGCATGCCCTTGGTCGCGGTTGGATTCCTGCATCTGCCCGAAATAGCCGAAGGGGCCGCGTTCGTCCGGATGAAGTTTCCAGACCAAATGATGCAGCGACTCGCCATAACGGTGGTCTTCCATATACTTATAATACTCCGTGGCTTGGTTGTAGATGAAGACATCGTCACACAAGATACCTATGCTCATCGCACACAGCACGTTGCACAAGCCCCAATTCGACCAATAATGGTCGTCTTGTGTCCCGTTGCGTCCTTGCAGGAAACCGATTACCCCGTGGTACCACACTTTCAGCATCCATTCTTTGAATCGTCCGAAGTCCGTGGCATCCCATCCCGGATAGTCGCGCATCAGTTCGGCAGCGTTGGCAAACTGGTAGCCATACAGCCCGTATGCCAGACAGGCATTCGTGTCTCCGCTCACCTTCTTGCAGGTCTTGGCCCAAGCATTAAGGATTTGGACGGACTTGTCCGCATACGCCTTATCGCCGGATATGTGCCAGACCAACGCACATTGGTAAGCCGTGGCGGCATCCCGGTAAGCCGACTGGTAATTGTCCGGGTCGGGTTCCCAAATCGTCCGGCCTCCGCGTACGATTTTCTCGACCGGAGCAGCCTTCCAGTCCAAACTGACATGCGGGCTGGTCAGCAGTTTCCTGTAAGCGGAAGCCCAAGGCTCTTCGCCGGCTTCTACCTTGGCTTTTGTCCGGTCCAGGTCGGCCTGCGTATGCAACATGCCGGGATGGATGAAGTTTTGTGCATTCAGCCATAACGAACTGCACAGCGTCATGACTATCAAGTATCTTTTCTTCATGGTAAATGTTTTTAATGAACCGTGGCAAAGTTAGCAGGTAAATACCGTACGGGGACGGATGAAAAAAAGCATCTTTTATGTCGTTCTGAACCAAATGCGCCTGAAGGCTGTTTTTCAGCCACGGCATAAAGGAAAATGTCCGAAAAAGACAGCAGATTCAGTACGATGCAACAAAACAACCTATATTTTGAACCAAAATATCCTACGCCAAGTGGTGCCGATTACTTATCTTTGTCTAATCATCATTTGTTATTTGAAAGAAAAGCCATGGATACCGTAAAACGAAAAGCAGGAAAGCGTGCCATAAGGACAGTCGTTCCGATGTTGTTCCTGTTGCTGGCCTCGTGCCTCCACGCACAAGACCGTCAATACAAATTCCGCCTTATCGATGCTTCGGACGGACTTTCGGACGGACAAATCCGCAGCCTGACGATGACGGAAGAAGGTTGCATCGCCATCAAGACTGGTTTCATTCTGAACATTTACAACGGTGCCACGTTCGACCGATTCCCGTACGACAAGACACGTAAATACATTTGGGCATACGATCGTCCGCCCAAAGAGTATTACGACCGCGAAGGACGGATGTGGCTCAAAGAGTTGGGCTACCTGCTTTTGCTCGACATGAAGAGCGGGCAGTATGATTATTCCGTCTCCGAGGTGTTGGCTTCCATGGGAATAAACCGGCGGCTGAAGAACCTGTTCATAGACGATTACAAGAATTATTGGTTCGTGACCGAAGACAATACCGTCTCCTTCTACGACGTGCAACAGGGGCGTTTGCGCACCATAGAGGATGGTGGCAGTGAATTTACCCGGAAATACGGCGTACCGGTGGAAATGACGCAATACAAGAACCTCTGTTGGATTGTATATGAAAGCGGACTGATTCGCTACTGGGACTACTCTTCGGCCGAGTTCGTGTCGCAAGAGACACGTTTCCTGCATGTCATCAACAGGCTTACCGACCGTATATACCTGCATCCGGATGCCCAAGGAAACATCTGGCTGATGTACAACAACGGACTATTCTTCTACAATCGCATGGAACGCACTTGGAAGGAGGCATGCGGCATAAGCGGACTTTCCAACTTCTTCACGTGCATGGATTTGGACCGGGACGGCAATGTGTGGGTCGGCACGTCCAAATCCGGCCTCCGCATCATCGATGCCCGGACGTTCGAGGTGACCACACTTCCTGCACTGGAACTGACCGACGGAGGGACATTGGAAAACGATATTTATACGGTATTTTCCGACCGGAACGGGGGTATATGGGTGGGCACCCTTTTTCAGGGCTTGTGTTATTACCATCCCAGCATGCAGAAGTTCTCTCTCGGTCACACCGTGAACCGCTATTCGTCCGTCACCAGCGAGAGCATCCGGTGCTTTCTGGAGGATGCCGACGGGTCTGTACTTATCGGAGGCGTTTTCGGCCTCTTCCGTTTCCGGCCGTCTACTGGTGCGATGGAGCAAGTATTCAAGGCCGAACCGAATGACATTTGCCTTTCCGTTTTTAAGGACAAGGGCGGACGTATATGGGTGGGTACCTTCCTTCACGGTTTTTATTGCATCGAGGGCGGACAGGTTCGCAACCTTCTCCGTTCTACGGTGAATTGGGAACAAGACCCTAACCAGAACATATCCCGTGCTTTGTACGAAGACAGCGAAGGCCGTTATTGGGCCAGTGTGACCGGCGGGGTCGGACGTTTCGATCCGGCCACGGGAAAGATTGCCTATATGTTGCACGACCGTCATCCCGAACTCCGTTCATACGCCGTGGTTCATGCCTTCTATCCGGTGGACGGCCATACGTTCGCCGCTTTGGGCAACAGCGGCATCTACTATTACGACACGCAGAAAGACAGCGTGTGGATTCCGGCTTTTCTGAAAGAACAGCGGTATGCCGACACCAAATATTTCTGCATGCTGAAAGACCGTCACGGCGTGGAATGGTTCGGGACGGAAGACGGCATCTTGGTGTTTGATCCTCGCCACAAGGAGGCCACGGTGCTGACCGAGTCCGACGGACTGTCCAACAATGCCGTCACGGCCTTGTTGGAGGACAACGAAGGAATGGTATGGGCTTCCACGCTGAACGGACTTTGTAAAATCGCACCTCGTGAAGACCCTGCCGGGAAAGGATTTTCCGTGGTGAGCTATGGGGAAACCGACGGGTTGCAGGGCGGCAAGTTTTATGAGAATGCGGCTTTGAAAACCCGGTCCGGGCTTTTGTTCTTCGGCGGGGCCCACGGATTCAATTATTTCAATCCTTCGGAAATCCGATACGACCGAAGCGACAACCATCCCGTCTTCACCCGTTTCTATCTGTTCAACAACCCGTTGAAAGTGAATGAGGCATACAACGGGCATGTGATTCTGACGCAGACCGTGGACCGAACGTCGGAAATCCGGCTCCGTCACGACGAGAATTTCGTCATGATAGAATTTTCAGGCCTGAATTATGTCAACCCTTCGCACACTTACTATAAGTATAAACTGCTGAATTACGATAAGGAGTGGAACGAGGTGGTGGCCGACGGGAGCGGACGCGCCACCTATACCGGATTACAGCCCGGCGAGTACAAATTCGTGGTCTACACCGCCAACGGGGACAAGATTTGGGGGAAGACACCGGCCGAAATAACCATTACCATTGCGCCACCGTTTTGGGCGACGGCATGGGCCATCGCGGTGTACGTCGTGCTGGCTGCCGGTTTGATGGTCTGGTCGTGGAGAAGGTTCCGGAGGCGGGCACAGCTCAAAATCCGGATGGCTCAAGAAGCTAACGAACGGAAACAGCGCGAAGAGCTCGACCAGATGAAGTTCCGCTTCTTCACGAACATCAGCCATGAGTTCCGCACTCCCCTCACCTTGATTCTTACGCCTTTGGGGGCACTCATCCACGATACGGGCGAACCGGAGCTGAAAAAGAAGTTGGAACCTATTTACAATAATGCGCGCCGTCTGCTCAATCTGGTAAACCAGTTGCTCGATTTCCGTAAATTGGAAATGAAGGGCGAGCGTCTCAGGTTGAAGATGAACGACATGGTCTTTTTCTTGGAAGAAGCTGTCAGGCAGTTCACCGACTTGGCGGCAAGCCGTGAGATAGAACTTTCCTTCGAGCCTAAGGTGGAACGTCTTTTCATGAATTACGATTCCGACAAGATGTATAAGATGCTCAACAACCTGCTTTCCAATGCCTTCAAATTCACCTCCGCGCACGGACAGGTACGGGTCACGCTGGAGAAGGTATCGGAAGACGGACGGCCGTATGCGGCGGTCAGGGTGGAAGACACCGGATGCGGCATTGCGGAAAAGGATTTGCCCTTCGTTTTCGACCGTTTTTATCAGACAGCCACGGAGGGACAACCGGCCGGGCAAGGCAGCGGCATAGGTCTCCATCTGGTGCGCGAGTACGCCAAGCTGCATGAAGGAAAGGTCACGGTGGAAAGTCGGACGGGAGAAGGTACAGCCTTCACCCTGTATATCCCGACCGACCTGCATGGCGGAGGGGCGGCACCTGCGGCAGAAGAAAAGGCGGAATACCGGGACGAAGAGAGCGAAATCCACGACATGCCGCCCACGGAGACGGGAAGGAAGAAGATTCTGGTGGTGGAGGACCACGACGAATTCCGTCATTTCCTGGTGGAGCAACTGCAAAAGGACTTTTGTGTGGTGGAAGCGCGCGACGGCGTGGAGGGCGAACAGGTGGCACGGACGGAGTTGCCGGACTTGATTGTGTCCGACCTGATGATGCCCCGCATGGACGGCATGGAACTGTGCCGCAGGCTGAAAGGCGACATACAGACCTCACATATCCCGTTCATCCTGCTTACGGCCCGCAGCTCCGATGATTCGCGCATCGGGGGATACGAAGCAGGAGCGGATTCTTATATCTCGAAACCGTTCAACTGGGAAATGCTGCAAGTGCGCGTCCGCCAACTCATCGAGCAGAAAGAACGGCGGCAAAAGATGTTCCGCAAGTCCATCGACGTATCTTTCGAGGCCATCACCACGACTTCGATAGACGAGAAGCTGATGGAGAAAGCCTTGGAATCCGTCAAGAAGAACATCAGCAATCCGGAATATTCCGTGGGCGACCTGAGCTTGGACGTGGGGATGAGCAAGACCCAGTTGAACCGCAAAATGCAGGCCATTGTCAACGTCACGCCCTTGCAGTTCATCCGTTCCATCCGGTTGAAACGGGCAGCCCAGTTGCTGAAGGCCACCACATGCAGCGTGAACGAAATAGCGGACCTCACGGGATTCAACACCATCAAGTATTTCAACCTGCATTTCAAGGAAGAGTTCGGCATGACACCGACACAGTTCAGGGAAAAAGAAGGAAAGGCGTAAAATGACGTAACAATCGGCTGAAATCATCCCATTCCGTCGCCTGCCTTTAGGCTACTTTTGTGGTAGAAATCAAACGATGTGCCATGGAAGCAAGAAACGACGAAAAAGGACTGGCCGCGTGTTACGTACGGCAAAAGGAGGCTTTGAAGCATTATATCGCATCCCGCATCGATCGCCCCGACGAGGCGGAAGACGTGGTGCAGGATGTGTTTGAGAGACTGTGGAAGCATAAGGATTTCATAAGTCCGGAGGCTGTGGTGTCCTTGGCTTACAAGGTGGCACGTAACCTGATGGCCGACCGCCAACGAAGATACCGCAAGGAGAATGACGTGTGGGGCGAACTGTTTTACACGCAGGAGGCCTTGCAAGACACGACGGAGGAAAAAGTATCTTTCAAGGAATTGAAACTGATGTTCGACCGTTTGGTGTTTGCCCTGCCGGAAAAGCGGCGCAAGGCGTATTGCCTGTCCTTTTTTGAAAACCTCACCCCTTCCGAGATAGCCCGTGAGCTGTCTGTTTCAAAGCGTACGGTGGAACAGCATATCTTATTGGCACGCAAGGATATTAAGACGCAGTTGCAAAAGGAATACTTCAGATATGGGTGAAGCGTTTGGAGGGACTTACATTTATACGTTTTAGAGGACTTTAAGCTGTCAAAAAGACAGTTTTTCCGGAATTCCCGTATTTCAAGAATAAGGGAAAAAGGGCTTTTCAGGTCTTTTTTCTGTATATTTATACGGTATAAATACAATATTATGGCATAAATCCTGCATATTCGTGCTTTTTTCTCAGCCGAACGGTAAATCGTTCGGCTGAAAGCGATTTTTCATTCTCAGCACGTTGTGCGCCCAAACTCTTCCGAAAGGGGAATCCGGAGGCTGAAAGAGGCAGGAAAATGCCCTTTGAGGGGGGCTTCAGACGCTATCTGAAGAAAATCCGTTTCGCAAAAACGGAATCAAAGTGTTCCGGATATTCGCGTCCGGCTGACAGGCCGACCGCTTCCTTCCGCATCTACTTCCCTGCTACCGGACAGAAAGAAAGTAAAAACAAGTCTATGCTTACAGCAAGTTAAAATCCCGCCCTCGCGAGAATGCCTTATTTATTTCCGGCTTCGGGCCAAAGGGCAAATACACGATTCTCGTAAGGGTGGGATTGACAGATTGACAAAACGATAAAATGAGACAGAAGAACAAAAGAACAAAAGGCTGCGCAAGCCAAAATATTCTGTTCTTTTGTTCTTCTGTCTTATCCCTTTCGTTATCGAGACATCTACTTACATTCGCGTTTTATCCTGATAACCGTGAAGGAATAGGCCGGCATTTCATAGGGGAACTTCTCCCCTACTTCCATTGCGCTTTCTACCGGTACGGCATTCGTGTCGGACGGGCGACCCGAAAGGACGGTCTTCTGCCCTACGGCTTGATGTCCGGCCAGCGACGGGATTTCCACATCCGTTTTGACCGCCACCGGGAGCAGGTTCACCAATTTCACGATAAGGTCACCGCTTTCGCCGTCTTTCACCACGGAAACGCCCACGCGGCTACGCACATCATGCCGCCGGTTATCCACCGTCAGCGTAGAGGGCAGGTACTTATTTCCGGCATGCTGCCCGTACATTTGCTGCACGTAATAATCCACAGTGGGTTTCACTTCCGTGTTGTTGAAGTAAATCAAATCCGGCCTCCATTGCGTATGCCCTTCCTTGGCCAAGAGCGGAGCGTATGATGTCATGCTCACCACATCGCCGTTGCGCTCTACCGAAGTCAGGAACAAAGCCGCTGCCAATCCCGTCTCGATATTGCTCGGACGTCCCGGGGCATGGGCCGCATATTCCCCCAAGTAGACCTTGGACTTATGTCGGTCATAATGGTCGTAGTAATCTTGGTTGTAAATGAACCATCCCGGCGTGTTGTAATTATGCTCGTCTACCATGGGCAGTTTCAAGCGGTCGGCCAAGGCCCAACCTTCTTCGTAGTCCGTTCCTTCGCAGGACGGTCCCGTCGTGCCGATGACTACGATGTCGGGATATTTGGCCCGGATGGCTTCATAAATCATCGTAAACCGTTCCGTAAACACGCGGCTGATGAGGTCTTCGTTGCCCAGTCCGATGTATTTCAGGTTGAACGGTTCGGGATGTCCGGCCTTGGCCCGTTCGCGTCCCCATCGTGTGGTTTTGGCATCGCCGTTGGCATATTCAATCAGGTCGAGTACGTCCTGTATGTACTGCCCCATCTCCTCCATCGGGATGCCGCCCTGTTGGCCGTTGGCCGTCACGAAGTCTTTGGAATGGTGGCTCGGGCCTCCGATGCCGGAATTTTGGCAGGGCACGCCTGCGGCCACGACCGGCAGCGGTTCGGCACCGATGTCTTCACAGAACTGGAAATACTCGAAGTAGCCCAAGCCGCGCGTCTGGTGGTAACGCCAGATGTTGGCCGCCGGTTTGCGGGCTTCCAACGGGCCGATGGTCTCTTTCCAATGATAGATGTTGTCCACCCCGTCCCCATGGGCCAGACATCCGCCGGGGAAGCGGACGAAACGCGGACGGATGTCGGCAATGGCCTGAGCCAAGTCGGCGCGAAGCCCGTTCTTCCGTCCCTTGAACGTCTTTTGTGGGAACAGTGAAATCATGTCGAGGGCATACCGTCCGGCAGACTGCGGGATGATGACGAGCCGGGCCTGCGCGACGGTGGCTGTGGCTTTCAACACGGCTTCCCGTTTCTTCCAGGTTTTGGAGGACAGCTTGACGGTGGTCTCGGCCACAGTCTTTCCCTGTGGGTCGACCAGACGTACCACGGCCTTTCCGCCTCCCTTGCCATCCGGCGTACGGGTGAAAAGCGAAAAGTCATACTTCTCGCCTTCCTTCACCGCAATGCCGTCGAATCCCGTATTCGTGAAGCCGCCGCCGGGCTGCGCCACGTCGAGCACGGCGTAATGGGGATTGTTGGGATGGACGGGCTGATCCGTGGACACGTCGAATGTCATGCCCTCGCCCTCCACGCTCCACGCGTAGCGGCTGTTCCAGTTCCGGTCCTTGTTGCCGTCGGCTTCGGAGTATTCGAAATCCCGGTTCTGCACCAGTTCGGCATACAGTCCGCCGTCGGCTGCGTAATTCAAGTCTTCAAAGAACACGCCAATCAGGTTCTCACTGATGGGTTTCGCCCGGCCTTCGTCCACGGTAATCCGTGCATTGACCGTTTGCAGTCCGGCAAACCGGGCCGCGTCGTGCTCGGCACGTTCGCCCCTCAGCGCATTGAGGGCGGAACGGTATATGCCATGGCGTTCCATGCCTTCCAATATGCCGTAGGATACTTTCAGGGCATACCCCGCAATCGTCTTGTCGCCGATTTGCACCGTGTCAGCCACCGGCATACGCCCGTCTTTCACGGCAAACTTGCCTTGTTCCGTGGCCATGAAATATTCTTGGGGCGTCCATTTTATCAGGTCGGCGGACGAAGCATAGCCTATCGCGCTGCCTTCCGGGTCCAAGTCCCAGAAACAGTGCAACCTTCCGTCCTGCCGGTCTTGTATCAGACGCGGCTTGTACATGTATTTCCAAGCACCGAAGTCACACCGCATAAAGACCATTCCTTCCGCCACGTCCTGCCAGTGCTCCCCGTCCGCGCTCCAGACGAACTGCATGCCGCGCCGCCCGTGGTCGTTGGTCGTGGGATAAGGGAAGACATAAACGGAATCGGGTTGTGCCGCCCGTACGGTACATGGCAAAGCCTGCATGAGGCAAAGTGCCATAAAAGGTTTCAGGATATTCATGTCTTCGGTCAATATAATGGGTAATTGTGAGAAACAGGGGTCATGATGAAAGTGAACT
>ULUE01067911.1_pt1 | contig 40419 bp, 34 predicted proteins | sample 1958211 | NCBI WGS metagenome assembly ULUE01 (sample SAMEA4835752, study PRJEB28245) | human gut metagenome | biome: gut microbiome; material: fecal sample | place: Denmark | collected 2008 | reverse complement strand
TGAGCAAAGCGAACTGTTATCCTTGGTTCACAATGAACTTGGCAAGATAGAAGAGTCCATTGACTTGAAGCAAATTGACACCACAGTAAGTGCTATAATGGAGCGGCTTCAGGAGAATCCCGAGGTTCTGAACTACGTTCAACCTAAGGATATGCGCATCTTAATTAACTCATTCGACCGCTTGTACGCCACGAAGTCGGCAGTTAGTTCAGCACGTAAAGAAAAAGCGGCCGAAAAACGGAGCAACAAAGCTAAGCAACTTGCATTTTTGGAGGACCTAGACAATGAACTCGACATCTAATCAGACACTCAAGCTAAGCGCAGTAGGAGAAAACAACTTAATGGACTATTGTGGCGCCACGCTGATTCCGGTAATTGAGCACCACATAGCAAGCAACCCCGGTGCCCAGCGCCTTTACGTCGAAGTAGCTTTAAGCCACTATTATGCACTCAGCACCATTGACGCGATAAAGCAATATATCAACAAGCACCTAAGCAACTCCGTCAGCTGGCGCATCAAAGCCATTGACTACCACGAGGCCGCTTTCCTGCTCTCACTGTTAATTATGCCGGTTGAAGTCAAGCAAGCTTCAAAGGGAGAAACAAGCTCGATTAAAGCGAAAAGCCAGCTAGCAGAGTACAAGAAAGCAGCAAAGATTGGCACCGCCGGCCCTAAGGCTACCTGTTGGAGATGGTGTAACAAGGTAATTAACATCAATGGCTCATTCGCCACCTTGGAACACAAGCTTCTTACAGCAGTCAACGAGGCCGATGCCGATGGCTTTGTGGCAATTAACTGCACCTGCTTAATTGACCCCGCAATTTGGCCCTCGGCTCCGGAGGCCCAGCCCAAGCTCGAGCGTCAATTTAGAATTGAACTTAATCGAGCGGTCAGAAAAACGCCCCTGAAGTATGCTCGCTTGCAGCTCATCAAGGAGAATCACGTAATCAAATTCTCATTAACTCCGAGAGTTCGTTGGGTCAAGTGCTTGGTTTGCGGCGAATTGAAACCTCAGGAAGAATTCGGGCCGGCTAAGACCATATGTCTTAATTGCCTTGAAATAATGGAGGCTTCTGAATGAGCAACACAAACGAAAGTGAAAGCAAAGCGAGCAATGCGAGCAGAAATGCCATCTCAATTAGCTACTCTTCCTTAGGTAACTTCGGGAGCTGCCCAATGCGATTTGTCCTGACCAAGTGCAGTAACTTCGAAGTGCCACGCCGCAGCTCAGCCGCCTCGCTAATTGGCACTGCTGTCCACGAAGCATTCCAGTTCTACCTCATCACAAGGAACTTAGAAGGAGCGGTCAAGGTGCTAATGTTGAAGTACCCAATTAAGTTGAAGAAAGCGATGCAAGGCAATTACCACTTCTTAACAGCCTACCGCATTTTGAGGGAGCTTGTTAATTGGTTCGAGAACAGCAACTACGACTTACTTTACATCAACGAGAAACCGGCCATTGAGTTCAAGGTTGACACAACATACTTAATTGCACATACCAAAGCCCCTAGAAAAGTTACACTTGACAAAGTCAACTACATTGGGTTCATCGATGCCATCTTCATTGACCGCTCAACCGGAGAAATCATAGTATGCGACATTAAGACTTCGTCAACTACCAGCTCCGAAGAAGAGGAGTTAAGTAAGTATGCCCTGAGCCCGCAAACTGTTGAATACGTAACTAACATATTGAACTTACTTGGGTTCGACCAGCAGGAATCGACCTCGCTTATCTCGAGCATTAAGGTCCTCTACTTAATCTGCCGGCTCAAAGGAACCGAATGCGCAATTAATCCTTTGTTCCTAAGTAAGACTCCAGAGTGCGTTGACAACCTGATGAACGGGCTGCGGCAAGTTGTAAGGTTAATTGAGTCAAACGGCCTAAGCACAGCGGCCTATTACAAAAGCGGCAATTGCGTCAGCTACGGAAACCGGTGCCCGTTTTTCGAGTGGTGTCAATCAGGTGCGGAGTGTCAATTAACTCTTCAACAAGCCGAGGACCCGAGAAAGGCCTACAGCACCAAGAAGATATATAAGGTACTTGGGGTATAACAAGTGGCAAAGCCACATACATTGGATTAATTTAATGAACGAAGTGAGTTAAAATGAAATTGAGTGAATATCTTAATAAGAAACCAGTCATAAAAGTCCTTTGCTTTGGCGAGGGCAAGACCGGTAAGACAACATTTGTTACTGATGTGTTCAACTTAATTGACAAAGGTTACCACATCATCTACATTGACTGCGACAAGTCAATGAACATCATCTTCAACCAAGCGGCCAAGTTCAAGCATCTTGATAAAGTTGACTACTTTCAGCTTAGGGACGAGCAGCACATCACAATCTTGCCATTCGTCAATGCCCTGATAAGCAAGTGCGACTTCTACTATAACCAAGATACTGGAGAGGTGGTCAGCGATGCGCGGCTGCTCAAGAATAGAAGTCAATTTACTTGCATCCACGCAAGCCGCATAGATGAGCATACAATAATAATCCTCGACTCACTTACCAGCTTCGCGGAAAGTATGTTCAATAAGTTAAGGGAGAAGCAGCTGTATGTAATGGGTAGCTTTGACAAGGATAAGCTCTACAACGGTCAAGTACAGCAGTACTACGGAGTGCTCTCAACGGAGTTCTTTGAGTTCCTTGACAGACTTAACAACTTGGCGGCCTCGGTATTCGTGATTTCACATACGAAGACAGTTGAGCGGAAGAATAAGGCCGGTGAGGTAATTGAGCGGAAAATCTACCCGCTGTCAACTACCATCAATACGTCAGAGGCTCTAAGCAAGTACTTCGATGAATGCTTGTACTTCTACTCAAGGGCGGGCAAGTATTATGTTTCAGCTCAAGCAACTTCAGAAGTTTGTGGCATTGGTGGACGGCAGCTCGAGCCCAAAATTTACCAGTCGAGTGAATTAACCCCGAGCATAATCCTCCAGAAGTACAACCATAAACTCGATGAAGCGCCGATTCACGACATCAAGTTAATTGAGTCAGAAACCGGCCCAGAAGCTTCAGGACCAGCAGTGGCACTAACCTCAAACAAACTAACCTTGTAAATTAAGGGGCTCCTGTGAGCCCCGCAATTATGCACTCAATTAAGTGCACCTCAAATAACATTAATATTAACATTAACCTATAAGTAAAGAAAGGAATTTACTATGAGCAATGAAATCAATTTCTTGGACGTCAACTCTAATGAAGTTAAGGAAGTATCCACTAACTTTGTGTGGCCGAAAGGTACCTACGCGCTTAAGTTGGAAGAAGTTAAGCAGGTTGACAATGAAACCAGCAGCCGAATTGTCTTTTACTTCGTAATTGAGGACGTCGCCGATGTTAGCAGCTCAATGGACATCTCCAAGATAATCGGCAAGAAAATGGTTTACAGCCTGCCTATCTTCAACCAGACTCCTGAAGACATTGCCGAAAGTTTGGGCAAAGTAAAATATGCTATCCTGAACTCCGGGGCCAAAAAAGACACTCAAGGAACTTTGATGGACTTAATTAACTCGGCAATCGACCAGGTTACCTGGCACAAGGTTTTCGAGCAGAATGGTAAAGATGGCGTAACCAGAAACCAGATTGACTGGACTGAGTTCAAACCGAAAGCTTAACAGCCACAAAACGAATCAGGTGGGTGGGCTTTGTCCCACCCACTTAACTCCAACCGCATAATTGGATAAGGCAAGATGATTATCTTAAATATCAGCTCACACGATTCAGCTAACCGGATGCTGGGACAGATGCTAATTAACTCTGCCACAAAATTCGGCCTCCCAAAACCCGCCGTCAAAATCCTAACTGGCACTAATCAGGTTACCAAGTTCATTAACAAAGAAGCACTTTTGGGCCTCAAGGAAACCATCTTCATAACAGATGACATTAAGTATGCGAGCAACCATAAGAAGCCGCACTTCTGCCAAGGGGAAGTTACTTCACTCGAGGCCGAAAACAGCTTAGTCATTTACTTGAGTTGCAAAGAGATAAGTAGCTTCTTCAACCCAGCTAGCCGCATTCACTATGAGCACATCTGTGAAAAGGCTGTGTTACTTAACTACCACCTCCTCCCGCAATTCAATTTTATCTATAAGCCAATTTACAGCACGGCCGAACTTCGTACCTTCGTTGAGTGGTTAAACACAAGTGGCGCCCGCGGCGCCGAGTGGCTAATTGGCTGCGACATTGAAACCAGTAACTCACTTATCACCTGCATCTCATACACCCTAATTAACTTGGCAAACCCAAAAGCTCCGCTAAGTTTCTGCGTCGACTTAATTGAGTATGCCTCAGGAAACCGCCTCGGCGAATCCAACATTCAGGTGTACCTTGAGAAGCTTGTCTTACTTAAAATGTTGCACAGCAACACCTCAATTAGGTTCGTTTTCCACAACGGCACCTATGACAACTCGTACTTAATTAAGTATAGCTGCCCAGCTTGGGCCTATAGATGGGACACTCAGTATCTTTTCTACTCAATGCACTCCCTGAGCCGCAAAGCTCTATGGCACGTAAGTAGCTCGGTCAACCCAATGTACAAGTATTGGAAAGAAGAGATTCGAGGAGGTGAGGAAGATGACCTTGATGTTAAGGAAAGCGGAATGCCACATACAGTCGATGGATACAAGCGCTACCTACGCTACTGTGCCCTCGATTCATTCCAGACGCTAACTAACTTGTTTTATATGTTGCAGTTAATTAACTTCCATTACAAGTGGGCGCCCCGAAATTACGGCCAGATTCACCGCTTGAACTTAATCTACATGGAAATGCAATTCCACAGCTTTCCTGTTGACCGCGAGCACTTAACCCAGATTATCCAGGGTAAGTCAATTAAGTCCAACAAGGTAAAAGCGCTCTTCGAATACATTTTCGCCGACGCCCTGCCTAACTTCAACATCAACAGTGTGGTAACGAAGCGGAAAATCTTTTACGACTTACTTAAAGCTACCCCAGTAGGCGGGGCCCTGAGCACGGACGCCGACACTCTCAGCCAGTTAGCTAAGCAGCACCCGTTAATTGAGTGGTTCGCAAATAAGCTCAAGGAATACCAAGAGAACAATAAGTTCGTAATCGACTTTGGGAAGTTACTTAACATCAGTTCAATCGGTTGCAAGCTTAACGCCACGGGCACAATTACCTCGAGAGCCAACGCCAAGGCAACGGACTTCAACAAAGGCCGCAACTTGCAAAACATCACGGCCGAAATTCGAGAAGCTTTCGTGGCGCCGCAGGGCTACTTAATTGCCGACATCGATTACAGCCAAGCAGATACTTATTTCGTAGCCGCTTCAACGGACGAGAAGATGTTTCAGGTAGTTACTGATGACAGAGATACGCACGCGGTTCATGCAAGTCAGGTGTTCGGAATCCCTTACGAGGAGGTGTTGGCACACAAGGGAGATAAGCACAGCGCCCGAAAACTCGTGAAGCCAATTAGCCACGGCGGCAATTACTTCATGACAGCGAGAACGATGTATGCACGACTACTAACGGAAATCGGCACCACGGGACTTCAGCAGATGGCCGAGCGGCTCGGCCTGCCGAAGCCTAAAGTAACAAAGGACTTCATTAAGTTATGCGAAATTGCGCTTCACAGGTACAGGGTGCAGTATCCGAAGTTACTTCACTGGCACTACACCCTCTACGGTGAGCAAACGGCGAATCAAGGACTCATCTCAACTGCCTTCGGGTTTACCACGTGGTTCCCAATTAAGATGGATAAAGAAAAGGTAGATGGAGTTTTGCGCCAGATAGCCGCTTACAAAGGGCAGGGTGGAACGGCGGGCTTAATGAACCGCTTCTTAGTCAACACTTACTTCGAGGGCCGCTCTCAGGAATTTGACTCAATGGAGTATCCTGAATATGGCAAGTTAATGAAGGAAGCTCTGAAAGCCGGCGACTTCATACCTGTGGTTCAGGTGCATGACTCCATTGTCTTCTTCATTCGAGAAAGCAAACTACACCTCTTAGACTCGATTATGAAGCAGATGATGGCGCCAATTAACTACAATGGCCATCAGTTCCACGTACCTGTTGAGTGTGAAGTAGGCCGCTTTTGGTCGAAGCGGTTAATGAGCACATACAAGTTAGGCGACTTCGAAAATTTCGACCTGAGCAAATTACACACTTTAGAAGAAAGGACTTTATAAAATGACAAACATATTGAAAGAAAGATTAGATGATTGTATCAGCACAATACTCAAGTACCCAAATTTATTTGGGGCGGAAATTGACTCATTGAAGTTAATTAGCCAGTATGGCAAAAAGCCGGCCTGGCAAACCCGACCTATTGATGGTCATATGTTTGAGGTTGTCGAATTAACTTTCGGAATCCCAACCACTGAATACGAAGTAAGGCGAATATTCACAGGTGATGAAGTTCCAAACTTACTTGACTTCTACAAACTTCAGCAAGAGTGGACGGAAAAATTCGGCTTGGTCAAGGAAGTTTACCGTTTCGCCAGTGCTGATGATATGCTCAAGATGTGCCAGTACATTAGCCAACGAGGCTTGCGAGGCAGCATAAGCTACTGTTCAGGGGAAGATAATCAAACACCAGCAGTCATCTTAATGGACTTCTACGAATGCCCCGAAGAAATAAAAGCTATCGATAAAACCACTATACTTTGCCACGACTGGATAATGGAGCGCGAATATTTGGACGAGGCAATTAATGAACTTTTAGAAAAGCGCCCTGACTTGACAAATTAAACAAAATGAATTATTATGTAATGGTACCACCAAGCCGGTACATTTGTTTTAACTCAATTAACATAAGAAAGGAAATTAAGATGGCAGAAGTAATTAAGACTGCGGCTCCGATGTGGGCAAAGGACTATGATAGCCTCGTTAAGTTGCTTGAGTCGATTGGCGATGGCACTTACGATAGCCAGACTATTGCTCCTGAGTTGTGCCAGATTCCGCCGCACGTAGCTAAGCTGCTGGCAGCCGAGCTGGTAACTCTTAAACCGGCAGCTGCTTAACTCTTAAAGTTAATGTACGGTAAAGTGCGAGGGCGGCCTTGAGGTTCGCCCTCCATTAAGAAAGGAATATCATTAAGATGCGCATACACAACAAGTTAATTAAGCGCTTCATTGAACTCAACCAATATACAGAAGCTCCGGAGCTTTTCCTTGTATGGAGCTTACTTGGGATAGCATCTGCTTGTGCCGCTCGGGAAGTTTCGTTTCAATTAGGGGATACAACGATTTGGCCCAATCAGATGATACTCTTAGTTGGCAACGCCGGAGTCCGGAAGTCAACGGTGATAAATACAATAAGGCCGCTAATTCCCAGCTATGTTACTTTAGCCCCTAATGAACTTGAGGCCGGAAGTAACGGCTTGGTTCAATTTATGGCCGGTATCACCAATGTTCAGCAGAAGCGCCTCGAGAAGAAGTTACTTAAGTATGAGCACATAGTACCAGAAGATGATATAAGCGACCTGTTAAATTCAGACACAAGTAACATAGAATGTAAAGTAAGAAGCAAAAATTTCAGCACTCCCTTAATCTTAAATAGTGAATTTAGTACATTTGCGGGAACCGGCTCGTTTAAGTTATTCACAACACTGAGCCACTTATGGGACGGTTCAGATTACAATAGGCAAGGAATAGAAATTAAAGAACCCTTAATTAACATCTTATCAGCCATAACTCCAGCAACTCTGGCCAAAATTTTGCCGCCCGAGCAAATGGAGCAGGGCTTCGTAAGTAGGTGCATATTTGTATATGGCTCTAAGGAAAAGCAGATTCCGAGGCCAAGATTCTTCACGCCCAATAAAATGCCAGAGTTAATTGACGCTTTCAAGAACATTGAGTTCATATATCGCAACACGACATTTGATGAAACACCGGAAGCAGCAGAATTTTTAGATAACCTCTATATGTTAAATAAGCAAGTTAAAGATTTCCGCTTTACGTATTACAACGCGAGGCGACATATACACTTAATTAAGACGGCAATGTCAATCGCCATCTTATCAAACAGCACTACATTAACAAAAGAAATCTATGAAGATGCCGATGAGATTTTGAGCACAACGGAGGCGCTAATGCCTGAGGCACTTGGTGAATATGGTTTGAGTAAATTGAGCGAGGCTAAGCAGAAGCTGCTTGATTACATTAGGCAGTCAGAGGCCCCAATTACCTATACAGAACTTAGCCGCCTAGCAGCTAAGGATATGCGGGACGCTGACTTCAGCGCCATTTTGCAAGGCTTCGTCAATGAAAAGAAAGTATTTACTTGGGTTGGTGCCAACAATGTGCGCTTCTACTCGACGGCCAAATCTTCGATGAATCTTCAATGAACTTAGGAAAGGCAATTAACCATGGGAATAGATAAGCGGCGCTTAATTATAAGCCTCATAACCAAACGAATCCAGACCCACTGGCCGGAGCTCAAAATTTCACAGGGCACAATTTACTTGTACTACTTAATTGAGGGCTGGTCAGATATCCTGTATACAGATACCACTGGAAACCAGACCATTGGGTTGGGGCATAAATTAACAGCTGAAGACAAATTGCGGCTTGAAAAAGGCCTGAAGCTTGATAGAGAGCAGCTCGTTTGCTGGGCCGCTAATGATATTGTGAAGTCAATTAACTTGGCAGAAACACAGCCCGAGTACAAGAGCAAGGTCATCAGGCCAGTCTTCGGCTACTTAATATTCAACTTAGGGCACTACGGATTTTCGAAGTTCGTTAACTTCCGAGCCGCGGCCCTCAAGTTTCAGGAAATGATGACAGATGTTAATGCACTTAAAATGCTCAATGAACTCGCAGACTCAAAATGGGCCACGCAAGTTCCTCGGGCTTTACGCGTCATCTCGAATTATGTGCTAAGGGGTGAAGTAACAGCTAATTATCTCGATGAAGCGGACTACCGCTTTAAGCGTGAGAAGATTCACCCGAATCTTCGAGAGGCCGCTTTTCGAGAGCCAAGCTACTTTAACCTGCCAGAACATCACTCCTAAATTAAATCGTAGCAACGAAGCAAGTTAAGGTAGCAAAAAGAAAGGGTGGAATCAATTAAGATTCCACCCTATTTTTGTGCTTTAATTTTCTTTACCCTCCTTTCAATTTCCACTAACTTCTACAAGGCACCATCTTTGTGCCGTTAGGCACTAGTCCTCAAGTGGCTCGAACAAGTCCCTGTAGGCTTCATAGGAAGAAGCACTCATTAACTTCTGCAAGTCATTAAACGCCGCAACACTGTCCTGCGAGCCAAGCAGCTCAATCTGCCTGTCAACCTTAGTCATAGTAGCAGCATTATACTGCGCCTGCGCCCAAGGTATGAATGTGTCAAGTGAGCCACCAGACTTAATGTAGCCCTCGAATGCTTTGGTAATTAAGTCGGTATCAATTTGCACGTTACCTGACCGCAAGAACCTAAAGCCGGCCTTAAATGCTTTTCGAAGGTCATTAAGTTTCTCCTGGTTAATTGCGTCCCTAGCCCGCATTCGGGATTCGAGGCGCCAATTTTCTGCTTGCTCAATTGAGTTGAAACCAAGTGCAGTAACTAGGCTGTTAATCCGCTGGATATTACCATTGCGGTCAACTGAGTAAGTAAACTCATTCCCGTTCTCATCATACATTTGGTTGCCCAATTTAGCGAAAGCTCTAATTGACGACACCGGCGAATACTGGCTAATTAACTCTTGAAGCCGATGGGCGCTCAGGCCAACTTCGCTCTTCATTGCCCCATACATATCCTTAACCAAATTAACAGAATCGTCCAACATTGACACAACAGGGCTAATGTCCTGTAATGTGAATGAACCGTTAATTGGCAAGAAGCCTCCAGTAACAGGGTCGATGTCGCCACGGCTACTTAGGTCAGTATCCACAAGTGAGCCTAGGGTGTACATTGCGGCCCGAGCAGCAGAGTCGCTTCCCAAGGCATTTCTCAAGTAACTATATGTATCTTCTTCGCCCTCCACCGGGAAAATCACATTCTGAGCTAATTGACTAAAGGGCAATGAATTGAGCCCGAAAGTCAAGTACTGCGTCCCAAATGCTTTGAGCACGGAGGCGTTTCCCAGAGAATAGGCGTCAAGTAACTGTTGCATTACATTGAGCTTGTACGTCTTAAAGGTTCCAAGTAGCGCAGGCACAGCACCTCTGTACACATTAGGTTTATTCAGCACGCTGTAATTACCAACAACGTTATCAGAGAACTGCTTAGCAAAGATGAACCTCATTTGCTGAGTTTTCAAGCCAGCACGCCCAGCAAGTTCGTGGCCCATCAGGAAGCTGAAAGACCTGCTTAACTCTTCCGTCTGGTCGGCCGCCGCTGTAGCGCCCTTGTTAATTAACTTCAAAGCTTGCTTGAACAGCCCAGAATCGGCCGCGACTTTAGTTGGCTCGAATACAATATCACGAAGCATGTTGGCATCTCTACTAACATACCCCTGCTTTTCGGCCAGCTGAAGAATCGCCCTGCCTTTCTTACTAAACTGTTTCTTAGTAGCTTCAAAAAAAGCACCAAGCCAATCGACAGTGCCCCAACGCTGAGTCATATCAACTTCGCGCCCGTAGAAGCCAACTCGAGCAGCATAGCTAGCGGCATCTTCCCACTTAGTCGGGTTAAGCGACATAGTAGCAAAGTGGCTCATCGGCACAACGCCGAGTACATTAAGTACAGCCTGGCTCATACGACCAAAGCGGAGCAAGCTCCAGTTTACAAGTTGCTGAAGTTTATGAGTTACTCCAAGGGCATTAGCTTTTGGCAGCTTCCCAATTACATTAGACATCAGCTTCTGTTCATCGGCAATCTTCAAGTCCTTGGCGATTTGGTCATTCAACTTACTTGAGTGCAAATCGCACATTGAACTATAGAAGCTATCCACAACTTCATTGAACTTCTGAACAGTCGGCGAGGTATTTACGGAGCGGCCGTTCAGTAAGTTAATGTACTCGCGAATCGCCGTTCGAACCTCAGGAGAAGTGCCAGAATTCTCGCCAAGCATCTTGGCGTACTGAGCCTCTCGATTGAAGAACGCCCCCTGATACATCTTGCCCAAACCTTGGCCACGCTTAATTAAGTCATTGTACAAAGTCGAGGCAATGTCCGGGTCGTACTCGAAGGCCAAGCCAATTGACGTCCTATCCAAACGCCCGCTGTTGTACTTCAACTTACTGTACTCACCCGAGGCATTAACCCAGCCGAGCCACTCTTCATCGGGGTCAATTAAGTGGTCGCGCTGAACGTCGGCCCGAGATTTCACCTGTAGCTTAGAACCCTTGCCGGCCCACATAGGCGAGTACTGATTGAGAAGTTCAAGTTCCTTAGCAGTAGCCGTTTTTAGCTCCTTAGCCGAATTTGCGGTTACGGTGCTAATTAACTGGTCGCCATCATAGATGAAATTAACTTCAGAGCCCAGTTTGTTGGCAATGTGAAACGGCTGCGTATACTGCGCATTGCCTCCAAACGCCCTGACAATCTGCTTGCGGCCACTGTATAGCTCATTGTTAATTGACTTATACAAGTTAAGGAACTCTTCTGTAGATTCACTCAGCGCAAGAGTTTTGCCCTCAGCAATGTTAGCTAAATCTGGCAATGCCGTTGTTTCTAAGTTGCGGTAGCTGTTAGCTTGGTCTGGCGTAAGCAGTCCAATTTGCTCAGCTCTGTCTATGGCGATGGCATTTCTGGTAGTAAGCGTCTGGATTTCCTCCCCATTAACCACCTTAGCCGTAGTCATCAAGGTGAAATCGTCGCCAATTTCGAAGCCCATCTTAGTTAACTTGGCAAACTTATTAAGTTGCACCTTCTCAATTTCGCCCAGTTTTTCACCTACCTGCTTAAGAGGCTGCATCCGGTCAGTAAGATACTTGTACATAGAGTTGTTACTTAACTCTGTAAGCCGATTGACGGCCGCCATCGTAGTATCTCCAATGTAGTTATACATCTTACTGAACAGATTACCCAAAGCGCCGGGCAAGTGGCTGCCTACAATGTCATCAACCTGCCGAACTTGGTCAACCAGAGGGTTCTTCGTGAACGTATCAGCGAGTCCTCTCAGGGCCGGATTTTGCTGCCCGATGTCAATTAACTGCTGGCTAAAGTTTGCGGCATTAGCTTCCGAAATCGCCCGAGCATTTTGCATCTGTTCGTACTCATTAAGTTTAGCCGAGTCAACTTCAATGACCAACTTATCCTGAGGAGTCAAGTCAAGCTTGTTCCAGCCAGCATCTCGAAGGCCACTTGAGTTGACATCTCGACTAAGTTGCCCCTTGTAAAGCCGGCTCACAAACTTGGACTGGTCAGTAACTTCGTAGCCGAATTTTTGCACTTCAGCAACTAAGTCGTCAGCCAGCCCCAGGTCTAATTTACGAAGCAGATAATTCTTAGTAAATCTATCGGCCATAGTCCGGTAAGACTTCGGAGTGGCCAAAACCATCTTAGAGGCAATTTGCGGCTGGTCCTCAATTAACTGTGCAAGTGCATTAGCGACCCACGGATTTTCGGGCGCCATTTTATCCATAGCCTCAATTACCCTCTTATTCACAAGCTGGCCCTCTTTACTCACTTTACCTAGCTTCTCAGCATTAGCCTTAATTAAGTAGGCATAAGCTTCAGCGGTGCCGAAAGTCGGTGCTGTTGTTCGAGGGTCAACAGTCAGTGTATTAAGCAGACCTTTCTTGCCAACCCTGTACTGGATAAAGCCGGAGGCATCACGAGTAAAATCACTTTTCTTGGCATGGTCAATGAACCTAGGCTTAATCTGTGCAGCCGGAGTAACAGTGCCATCTTCGTGAACTACAAAGTAGCTATTCTGCGGATTTTTCTTGGCAAGGTTATTAACTTGTTTCAAGCTAATTGACTTCAAATTTTGGCCCGCTTTAACCGGCTCATTTTTCAGCAAGGTCTTGTAGTCCTTAATGCTGTCAGTAGCAGCTAAGAGCATTGGATTATGGTCAGCTAAGTTACTCAGCACCAAAGCTTCACGCGGATTTTTCGCCAGCTTCCCAAGTAACTGTTTACTCATCTGGTCGTTCATTGACTTCATCTGAGTCAATTCGGCCTTGGCGTCAGAAAACAGCTTCGAGTCGATTTTGCCCTTAGCAAGTAAATCAGAAAGGTCGGCTGTGATAACCTGCTCGACTTTGGCAAGCTGCTTACCCGATTCCTTAGCCGCCACGAAAGCAATAGAGTTATTAGGAACTTGTTCCCCGAAGGCGAAATTTGTAGTGGGCTTAATTGAAGCGCGCTGCTTGAACACTGAGTTAGCCTGACGTGTAAGCTGATTAAGTGTATTCTTAGCTTGCCGCATCGTCGCAATAGTTTCAAAAGCGGTTCCACCAAGCAGCAATCCCCAAGACCACTTAGGCGACTCCTTATATACATTCAGGTATTCATCAACTGCTTTACCATAAGAGTCTTCATAAGAAGCACCTAAGAATGCAAGTTCACCAACTCCAGCTCTAGTTGCGGCCTGAGCAACATTGCGGCTAAGTGGAATAGCTAATTGAGTCACCACCTCACCAATCGGTTTAATGCCGATAGAAGCTAATGAACTGGCTTTCTCGTAAGCGGCCCACTGGGTTTTATTCCCGTACCAACCTGCTTTAATTCCCATAGCTCGATTAGTAATTCCCATTGCGCCGCCAATTGACGCAAGGTTCCCAAGGAACCGCCCAGCGAAAAGTTGGGCCTCGTTGGGCTCGTCAGCCTGACCGGTAATTGCCTCGGTTATAGCTGCGTAACTCTCAGCATCATCGCGGCCATTAAGTCCGATGAAATCATAAGCTTGGTCAACTATGTTGCGAAACCCATGGAAATCACCTGATGCGCCGGCCGCTCTGCGGACAGAGTTAATTAAGAAGTCGCCAATGTTAGCAGTTGCTTTGGGCGTGTTCAGAGCCGCTAAGTAGCCGATTCCGGCAATTGACTCAGCAGTTTCAATTGCGCTCATATTTTCAGTTGCCACCTTTACACCAGCGACAGTTTCACCAAGGCCTTCACCGACAGAGTAAGTTGCTTTAGTTGCATCAACAACAGCTTCTCCGACCGCTTTTCCGGCTTTAGCAGCTGATTGAGCTGGAAAGCTAATTGCGTCAACTAAAGAGCCAGCGCCCTTAATTAACTTATCCATAAAGCCGCCCGCAGAATCCCCGTGCTGCGAAGCTTGCTCACTTTTAATAATATCTTCCTGAACTTTAGCATCAATGACTGGAGCAAGAAGCTCGTCCATTTCAACTTCATCAGGCATAACAGTTTGTGCCAGACCATCAGGAGTTGACTCGTAATTCACAAGTAAATCTTCAATAGCTGCTTGCTGCTCAGCTTGAAGTTGGACTTCATTAACTTCACCAACCTGCTTAGCGGCTCGCTCTTGCTTGGGCATCGCATCGTCAATTATCTCTTCTTTGACAAATTGCAGCTCAAGCAACTCTTCCACTTCAGGCGGCAGAGCTTCATTCACGTTTGCCATTAGATGTACTCCTATTGTTAATGTTTCGAATAGACGCAATTTGTCTATTACGGAATTGGTTAATTTGACTTGCTATAGTTGGAAGGTCATTGACAGCAGTTAAGCTTTTAATCCCATAGCTACCATAAGTGTATCGCTGTTGCTTAGATTCAATAAACATATTGGTAACTTCAGGAGATTCCAGCGCTTCATTAACTATAGCATAAGTTTGCGGCGTGATTATCTTAGCTTTAACATACTTGTCAGCTAAGAGCTTCAGAGCTTGAAGACCCGTAAGCGGATTTTTCAACTGCCTGTTAATTGCCTCCTGTTGGTATAAGCTAACACCATTAAGAAGCTTCCCCAAATCAGGGCGTCTTTTTTCGGCCACTTCACCGAGGCGATTCAGCGTGAAGTCAACGAACTCTTGTTCAATGCCCTCAGTAAATTTATTCTTGCTCGAAGCCGCAATCACAGAATCTTCATAAATTTTGTCGAAGTTAATTTGGTTGAGGTAAGCATTCTGAATATCCTTAGTAAAACCGCCCGCATTATTTCTGATTAACATATCTGCCATCAGAACATCAGTAGGACTTTCACTGTTAAATGTCCTTTTATTCTGCTTAGCAAACACATCAGCTACAGTACTCCGTATATGCTCCGGTAACTTGTTAAATTCAGATATTACTCTACCTTGATAACTTAATCTAGCATCACGCAGAATGCGGCCCTCAAGCGTAGCAGCTTCTTCAAAAGGCACAGATTCATTTGCGGTTTCAAGGAAGTAATCAGAAGCTACGTTTTTGTTCTGTTGATTTAATACGCCTTTACCGTTAATTGCCGCGTCGAACAATCTTTGACCTGCTGGACTCATTGTGCTTCTAATTGCCTTCAAGCCTTCATTGCCTTCTTTATTAGCTACAGTGTAGCTTTCTTTAAGTATCACAGAGTCGCCAATTTTGAAGGCTTCTTCACCAGCATTAGCGGCAGCTTTAGATGCTACTAAGTTAGGCTGCGTCTTATATTCACCACCATTAAATTCACTTACTAAATCACTAGTCGGCTTAACAGAATCTTTATAAATATTATAGTGTGGTTGCCAAACATCAGCTACTTTAGTTCCACCGCCGCCACTTCCTCTGCTAATAGCTTTCTGCCCAGCTCTATAGACATCAGTTAAAAGGTCGGCTGTATTAGGTGTTGAAACACTAGAGCTAATTGTTTCTCTTTGGGCCATGAACTGCTTCTGCAAATTTGCGGCCCGCTGCTCATCAAAGGGGTTAGCTCCAGTAGCCAACATCATTCGGGCGGTGTAATTAAGGTCTTTCTGCTCTTTCTGCTTACTTAACTCACTAAGCTGATTGTCCACCCGAGCAAGGTCTTGTTGATACGCGATGTCACCGGTGCCCAAAAATGGCAAGAGTACCTTGAGTGCTCCGGGAATTTTAGAGCTAATTGAGTTGTCATACTCCTTGCGGATTTCATCTTTGCGGTTAAGCAGCTGCAAAGCCGTTTCGCTGGTGTCAATGTCATCTTGAAGCTTGGCTCTATTAAGTGCTTCTTGATGAGTGTTGTTAATTGAGTTGGCTTGGTCAATGTACTCCTGGGCCAAAGCAGCACCCACCGGAGATTGGGCGGCATCAAGTTCCTTAAAGGTGTTTTGCGGCTTGGAGCTACTCCACGAATAAGGAACTTTCTCGTGCTCAGCAATATAATTAACCAAGGCCTCTTCCGTCAATGGATTTAATTTACTACTATTTTCGGCCATAACTTAATCTCCTTCAAATTAGAAAAGACTGCTCGGACTAAACTGTCCCCCAATGCTACCAGATAATTTATAGCCACTTTTACTGGTGGTGCTAGTTCCTTGCGACTTAGTTTCAGCACCTTTCAAGATGCCAAGCAGGCTGTTTAATGCTTCCAAGCTAATTGCCTCATCTTGCGACAAGGAGTTAAGTAACACCTGGCTTGCATTAAGTTGCTGGTTGCCGGCCTGGGCTTCGAGTTCAGCACGTTTGCCTGCTAATTGAGTTGCAGCATTGGTAACGGCCTCATCATAGAAAGCCTGCACAAGCGAGTTGTCAGCAGCACCAACAGACCTAGCTAAGTCCTGATAGCTCTGGCCGAGTGCTTCATCTGACTGTTGCTTAGCAGCCGCCATAATAGCATCTACATCGATATTGCCGTCTTCGGCAAGTTGGCCCAAGGTGTCATAAGCTCCGGTGGCTCTGGGGTCTTCAGTGTTAATTAGGTCGCTATAAGCGTCAAGGTTATCCAAGGCCGCTTTGTTGAGAGCGTCAAGTAACTCAGACCTAAATTGCGTAGTATATGAGCTTTCCTGCGTCTTAGACTTATTTTTAGAATAAGAACCAGAAAGCTTACTGGTTAATCCGGTCATACCAAACATTTAATTATCTCCTTTCATCTTAATTAACTTTCTTCAAAATTGGCCGCTCGTTGCACAAGCCATAGGCTCGTTCCAGAAAGGCCGTCCATTGAACGAGGTCGCCATTGGTCTTAATTGACGGCCGAACGAGCTGGGCGCATTGAACTTTCTGCACAATTACCCGCTCAGTCGAGCAAGCACTCAGCAGGCACAAGGCTGCTATAATAATCAGCACAAGTGTTATTGCTGCTATTAATTTCATTAAAGCGCTTATTAACTTCAATAGAAGCTTGAGCGATTTTATCATCTGTTTGCTCCTTAACTTTTATAAGTTCATTAACTTCAGTTTTCGCCCTAGCATACCCAATTGCTTCGCGGCGTTCTGCATACCAAATTGACACCATAAAGCCAATTAGCAGCAGGGCCAAAAAAGCGCCTAGAAGCTTAATGTTTCTCATCGCACTTATCCTTTTCTGATATCTTAATGTGGTCAGTACCAGCATCAAATGAGATGCTTACGTCTTTATACTTAATTGAGTACAGCTTAGAAAGCGCCTGACTTATATGTTCACCAAGCAGAAAGAGCCCAGAAACGCACGAGGCCCAAATTATGATATAGGCAATCAATTTAGTTTCCATACGCGGTTCGTGTAAAGTAACTAGGTACACAACAGTGGCGCACGGAATTACTGTAATTATCCACTTCCTTGAGATGAACCTAAAAGCCAGCTCTCGCTTGTTGCATTGCATCTTAAGTAACCACGAGATGATAAACGGCACGAATGTACTCAGCAAGATAATTACTATCAATGCTAAGCAAGGCATTATTTCAAAGTCTATCAGCATTGTAAATTCCTTTCTTAATTAACTTAACTCATAATAATTATACCAATAATAAAGGGGAATGTCAACTTGCCACTTCAGCTACACTATGGCAGTTAATGCGATACAGAACCAAAGTAGGCCGCCCCAAACCCACTCACCTAAGTTCCATGCGTTTTTGCCTGCATCACAATTAAGCACTTGGCAAATCAAAGTGGCAATTAGGTATGCAGGGCCCATTAACAGCCCAGACAGCATCAGGGGTATGGAGTATAAGGGTAAGCCAATTAAGAATGTCCAAACAAGGCCACGAAGGCACAAGCCGCAAAATCCATAAACTCTCGGTGAACTTATGTTCTTAATTAACTCATCTATAGCAGGGCACTCTTCACGAGAGCTTTGCTGCCCCGTAGTCAATTCACCTATATAGGTGCCCCAGCCGCAAATCTGCTGGCCGAGGTACATAGTAAGGCAATTAAGTACTGCATAAGTAATTGGGCTTACAGCTTCGGGGCAGTAGCTCGAGGCAAAATTCGCCATAGTCAAGCCATACGTGAGCGGCTGCCAGAGTTTATTAAGTGGTAACTCACCTAACCCAGGTAGCTCAAGGCCGCCACGAATCCGGTTAACTAAAGCCCCGTATAGGGTTAGAATGATAATTGAGCATATAGTGTTAATCATCTTTAATCCTCCTAATCTTTCTTCATTAACTTATCTCTATGAATGCGGCAAATTTTTGATCCTAAGACAATCTTGTTTTCGGTCATATTTCGGCTCATCCGCTCATTAGGATTGTTAATTTGCACGAAGTAAACATAATTGCGGAAGAAGCCAATAACAGCCCATTTACTTGAACCACCAAAAATCGGCCTGAACTCCTTAAAAACATTCCCGTCAGAGATTCCAGAGTTGGTAAATTGAATCAACCTAATTGAGTAATCCGCTCTCTGCACAAGTAGGTAATTAGCCATTGAATGAAGTGACATAACTTTATTATAATTGTCTGCTATAGCTATGCCTGTATTTGTAAAGCTAAGCCTGTTGTTTGGTACGGCATTTTCTTTTTGAGGCTGAAAATTGTAATCTAAGCTAAGTAACGTATGCGGCGCATCGGTGGTGTTAGTTCTTAGTACCGCTAAGAATCTATCATTAGGTGTCGAGCCGTTCATTGCCCAAGGGGCGTAAATTGAGATTTTCTGTTCATTAGTCGAATCCCAAAAAGTCTGGTTAGTTGACATAACATCGTCAACGTCCTGCGTGTTAGTTTGCGCGCTCCAACATACTTTAGCATAGTGAAATGAATCAGAATAAAAACTTGCCGTTTGATTATACGTGAACATGTCCACCATGACACAAAACGCACCACGCAAGCCATTAACATAATGATAAGAGCAGCTCCATGGAGTTGCTGCATCAAATTTCGACTCGCTGTTTTTATGCAGATATAACTTAATTGCTGTTTCTTTAGATACCCAAGATTCTCCAGTTGAATAAGAACCACCTGACTTAAGCCCATTGTTTTCACTCAATTTAGATGCTAAGCCTGGAACCCCATTAACTCTGTTCGCAATAACACCCAACATTGTGGCATTGTTTCTAAATGGGCCGTAAATTTGGCTACTGCCGCTAAAGCCAGAAATGCCACTTATGTATGCCCTCTTCATTAAGACCCAATTCTTAGGGTTGGCCGAAGCATCTCTGGCGGTTCGCAAGTTAATCTGATTAAGGCCTGAATCAGCATAAAAAGTAGATGCGTACCAATGCTTCTGTGCAGGTTCATAAACAGGACCAAACAGCATGGGTGTGTTATCGTTTATAGTTACAGGACTGTCGCTTGAAGTGAAAGTTAATTGATTATCAAGATAATTAAAGTTACTTATCATTTCAGCACTGTCAATAGCTTCTTCATCATTGTTTGAACTAGCTGTAAATCCAGCACCTTTGAATCTAATCATATTTCTAAATTGCACCAGCCCAGCAGGCAGTATTTCATTTAGAGCACCACTCAAGTAATAATTCTGTCTACAATTATATGTATTTTGCCCAGTACTTAGGAATCTTCCACGAAGCGTATCCTCATACATTTGCATATAAGGATTGTAAATTGACCGCCCTGCGTGGTCAGCATTATATTCACTTGTCATCTGAGGTTCATCTGGGTAAGTCAAAGTAAGTCCATTGAACCATTCAAGAAGGGCTAAATTCGAGGCCCCTTTCCCAAGGGGCCTTAATGAAGTTTTTATCACCATTAACTTATTCCTCCTAATTTACGCCGTGGTGTCATATTCGGCTTCGATGTTAGCTATCCATTGAGGCTCGTAGCCCGGAAGCGCCGCTGTCGAATTATACCTAAGTGAGCGCCGCAAGGCAATTAACTTATATGGAGCACTCGACCCTTGGAATACACCATCAGAGTTGTCAATCCAGTAAGGTGTTATAGCTGAGCCATTAACTGTAAATTCGACGCCGGTTACCAGCGGGCCGTAACTTGAGTCAGAGCAGTCAATTAACAGCTCAAAGGTAATTACCGCATCATCCGGAATACCGGCTGGAACTGTGATAGCAACAGGTAATTTAGCACTGCTGTTCATATGAGTTACTTGAATTGTGTAGTGCTTAATCTGGTTATCAAGTGTAACCGCAGCATTATCCACAGCACTAATTTGGGAGTTCCTTGACATCACTTTCTCAGTTGCGGCACAGAGCATCTTAGCATTAAATGGAGTGCCCTCCTCCCAGCCAGCTAATGCTACAGCGAGAGAACCATTATCGTCAATCAAGGGCCAACCAGATGAATTTGATAAAGTGTATTTAGCATAAACGTTATTAACTTTAGGTTTTACTGTAACTTGACCACGAAATGTATTCTCTATGCCAATCGAACCATCAGCAACAGCAATGTAAGGTGCTGAATACTGAGAAACATAATAAGCTTGATTAGTAGCGTAATCTCGTGAAGCCATTTGCCAAGAATCGTACTGTATGTCACTTGAGATTATAGACTTAATGCGATACATATATAATCCGTCATCAGCTAATGTGCCCGGAGGGAGCATTACTTGAGAACCTTTCACAAAAAACCACCCACCAACTTCCGGAGTTAATCCAGAGAATACTGCAGAAAACTCCTCAACTGTGTTTGGCACTTGCGACACTGAATCAAGTACTCCGTAAATGGCTTGGTTAATCGTAATATTCTGTGAATTACCGACTTCAGCAACATTGGCCATCTGGCAGATAGTTAAGTCAGCAGAACACACAATGAACTGGTCGAGGTAAATTGCGCGGCTGCTTAACTGACTTAGGTTCCAATTAAGGTCTTTCAAGCCAAGCTCCGCTTCTTGCACAGAGGTAAACAGCTGGTCCTTATCTGAAACCTGCTGAAGCAACAGGAGGATTTGGCCCGTCTCAATTAACACCAACCGAAAGACCACAAATTTACTTGTGCCGTAACTTGAGTCAAGCAGAATTTTCGCACTCGTTGTTGTATTGTAGTAATAAGGCTGAATGTTCGGTTGAGCCGTTTCGCCGTCATGGTCATAATTAGGGTAGTAATATTTGAAGTTAATTGACGCCATAGCCGGAAACAGCTTCCGGTCAGGCCGCTGGGAATTACCAGCATAGTTGATACCTTCCTTAATTAAGTCGAAACTTTGGCAGCTCAAGCCCTTGGCCGAATCTGTGGAAGTTACTTGAGCAGCAAAGTTAACTACCATTATAGGGTGGTCGCGCCCAAATGTACTTGAATCAGCCAAAAACGGCCGCACTGAAAGCTCCGAGGCCGTTAAGTCGCCATCTGCATTAACATAGATGTTACACAGGGCTAAGTAGATGTTATAGTCTGATGTACTTATTTCCCAGCTGCCTTTGTCATTAAGTCCAACATAAACAACTTGGCCTGCATATTCGGGCATAATTGTAACAGTTTCTTCCAGATGATACACCAAGTCCGTGCCGTTAAACCACTGGAAGGACTTAAGCAAGATGGTATCAGGCGAGCTGACCGTGGCAATATCGTCTGTATAGGGTTTAGTCAACCCAATTAACAAGTCCTTCTTTTTCGGCAACGTAGCTGAATTTGCACCAGATTCTGCAGTAACAGCTGACAGCTCATCTTTAAGTTCTTGAAGTTCATCTGCTACTTTACTCCTGACAGCATCAGCCTCTACGTTCTGCATATCAGCACGAGCCAAGTCAATTCGGGCATTGTTCAAGTAAACGCTAAGCGTCTGTCCGGTTTCGGTGCTGATTTCACGGTCGTTGTAGTCAACACCCTCTCCAGTAACATTAGCAATTCGTAAAACGCCTTTGCTCATTTTCTATCCTTTCGTCAATTAAGTTTAATAAATCCGCATCCGCATGAAGTTGCTGAAGCTACTCTGGTTATAGCCCCAAACCACACAATTATCTCTGTAAGCCAAACCATTCTTATTAAACCGGACGCTGTAATTAGCCGGAATAATGAATTGGCCGCTCGAGCAACCAGAGCTGCTTCCAGTAAAGTGGCCGTAAAACAGGTGGTTCTCTAATTGAGTGCCATTTGGGTCAGAGATAATTATGTGGGCTGTCGAGCCGCCCGGCCCTGCGGCAGTAGCGCTAATGAAGACTGGCTGACTCCACGACTTATTGCTCGTAAAAAGCGACCCGTTGTACAATTCAGAGGAGTAGTTCGGGGCGCCATTTGACGAGGTCGACCTAATTAACGGCCGAACACAAGTTGAGGCTCCTTTGTCCCAAATAAAGTAACTTCCTTTTATAGTACCATTGGCCGTTGCACTGCGAGTCCTAGTAGCCACCCCCTTAGTACCGTCAGAATCTAAGTAAAGCTGCATCTGGGCTTTAAGTGGGTTCATCATAGCGGTCAAAGTCGTGGTGCCGCCATCGCAGGTTATGACTCCATTGCCTTCCAAGTACTTAAGCGACTCGAAAGCAGTCCACAGCGGTTGCTGAGAATTTCCGGTCAAGTAATCTCCCTGGAAAGTATCTTTGAAGCAAGCGGCAGTGTAATCACCTATGTAGACGGAGCCAGCTCCGGTAATGAAGTCAGTGCCACTTATTGTGCCATCAACAATGAGTTTACAGCCAGCTTCAATTGTCAAGGTGTACGCACTAGAGCCAATTAAGTTGAAACAGTGCAAAACGGCTCCATTTGACAGCGTAACATTGCTGACCATATTGAATGTGGCATAAGGTGCTTCGACCCGTTTTCCAGCGAAGTTACTTAAGTTGGCATTTGAAGCATCTTGGCAAAAAATGAACCCACTTGAGTCAACCGCAGCGGCGCCGCCAAGCGACACCTTTGCTAATTGAGGGTTATTTCCGGACAGCACATCGTTGCCGCCCTCGCTGATGAAAGTTCCTTCGTAGGTGTTTAAGGCCAACTTAGTTACAGGAATATTCTCAAGCTGGTTGATAATATCAGATGAAGCTACATTACTGAAATCGGCCCGAGCAAGCCAATGACCTCCGGGAGTGGCACCGTCGTGAATTGCCACCGTCCAGTTTCGAGTGTCAACGAAGAACTCTCGAGGGTTATAAACTGCATTGATTTCTTCCAAGTTACCGGAGCCCAACTGCGAAATTCGGCCTTGGTAATCACTGCTAGGTAATCTATCTGTCATAAATAAGACCTCCCTTAAATAAGTTAAATTGTATTCCTGTTATCTCACAAAAGCCTTTTACAGCATAATTGAGCATATGATAAACGCCAGTGTTGTAGATGTTACCTACGAGGCGGCGCCCAATGAAGTATTTATCCTCAATTAACACCTTATGATGCGGCAAGTTGCCGTAGGCGTCAGTTGAAGATGTCAAGGTAATTGACACATCATACCCCATTGAGATGTTCTGGTTCCACTCAAAATCAGGTTCCTGGGTGATAGCGCAGTCAAGCTGAGGCGCTTGAAGCTGGCAGTCCCAAATGAACTCATTCCTGTTACTTGACATATTAGTGTCCACTCGGGTTATCACCGTAGTGCACTCGATGGGGATTTCTGGCGCGAAGCTAATTGAGTTGAACTCAAAAAACGCGTCCACTTTGTCAATCCGCTTTGCCTGTTGACACACATCTGTGTCAACACCGCAACTTAATTCAAATCCGCTACTCCACGTATTGTCGTAATCATTTAGGTCAACATCAAAATCACTGTCATTCAGGTCTTCATTAAGCAAGCTGTCATTTAGGTCTTCCTCGAATACAAGAGGTAATGGCAGTTCAAGCTTATTGAACTCGGGTTCAAGCGTATCAACTAAATGCGTTATGACGGTATCAGCGAGCGGCAATTCTGCATAGAGGTTAATTGAGGCACACATCGTATCAGGGCTGTCAGCCGACAAGCTCCCGATTGACTCAACATGCAGCCTGTTGCCATAGTAACTTATTTCATTAAATTCTGTATTATAAGCACTGCGGTACTCGAAGTTCCAGAAGTGCTGGAAGTTAATGAAGTTGAAACCACGAACAGCAGTTAATGCGTGCTGTACCTTGAAAACGCGCCCAAGCAACAAGTCGATGCCAAGTATGTTGCCATAATAGTTGACAACAAGGTAGCGGGTTTCCAGCAGGTCGAGGTATTCGATGTCGATGTCGATTGAGTTGAAATAGTCAATTAACATCTCATTTACGACCTTGAACCCACCGGAGCCCAGTGAGCCCAAATCCTCGTAGCTGTAAAGGTTCTTGTCTGAGTCAATGAAGTATACAATGCCAAAGGTGCTAGTTAAGCAGCAATCTCGATTAAGAATCCGATGCTTACTAACTTCCTTGAAATTGTAAACCAAAGCCGTGTTTAGCTCAGTGGCGCTAATTACGTTATCCGATGTGAACGCCAAAAAGCCGTTTTTCTTCTTAGCCAAGGCAATTCCCTTACCAGTGCTAAGTGAGTCTAGACCCTGAAAACCGGCTCCGGTAGTTGTGCTCGGCTGGAAGTCATCTCCATTGCCAACAGCACTCCAAGCGATGACATCATCACTCAAGGCAATTAACCTGTTATTCGTCGCGCAAATGAACTTGGCACTAGGCGGAAAACCCGTGGGGCTAATTTGGGTGATAGAGTTAATTAAATGGTCATACTTAAACAGCACTTGGTCGCACAAGATGTAGTAATAAGAGCCAATGTAGTCTACGCTGACATTTTCGGCGTCACTGCTAAGCATCAGCAGCACCGTTCCATCACCTGTGGCGGCTGAGTACCTGTAAATGTACTTGTTTGTTACAATTAACTTCCCGGCATCGTCCTGCAAATCGACTACCTTTTTCAGCTCGACGTTCCTTGAGTAAGGCATAAAAAACAGCGGCTTGTAGCCAAGGCCAGTCGAGTAGCCATTGTACGTCGGGATAATGTTCGAGCCGTCTGTTATGTTAAGTTGATTACCTTCGACTCTATCATAAGTTATATTAGGATTGAATATCAATAAGTTCTTATTAACTATTGAAACCATTTTGCGGCCTCCTCAAGTTACAAGCAGTAGAACTTATAGTATCCTGTAAAGTCTACCGTCTTTGTGATTACATTAGCTAATTTAGCACTGACGCTAAGCAAGTTGCCTTCCTGGTCAACCATATAGTAACAGTTGTACTGGCAGTCGCCGCCGGAAACTGTGAAAGTTAATTGACGGGTCTTTATGGACCACGCCAGCGACTCGTCTTGAAGCACGTCCCAATCTGAGGTGGAAGGTACTGTAAGGGTTACAGGGGTGTAGTTAGTTGACTCAACAATGTCACTTAACTCCTTGGTCTTGTCAAAGGCCTCGGATATCTGGCCTAACTTAATTGTAACCGATGTGATAGCCCGCTGTCCCTTAAACATCGCTTTAAGCACTTCTTCCTCGAGTGTGCCGCTTACCATATTAGGTGCTGTGGCGCCCTCAAAAACATAAGTGCCTCCGAATAGCTTTTTACGGCCGCCTTTCTTGCTGCCACACTTACTTTTCTTTGCTAAAAATTCCATCTCAATTAACCTCCATTCTGATTAACGCCCGCAGCTTCTTCGAGGGCCCGAAGCCTCTCTTCGATTATCTGCAAGTTATAATTAAGTTGCTCTATTAAATCATTGCTCTCTTCCTCATAGAGAGGTAATTGGAGCGTTTTTACATCAGCCATCTCAATTACCTCCCCTCTAATACCCAAAGTTAGCGTAGCGCTCGTTCTGAACAAGTACAGCAAACAGCTGGTTGAACTCGGCGAATTCACGCTTGAAACGTTCGGAGTCGTCAAGCAAGCCATACAACTTACTTAGCACTCCAGAAATTACAACGTCCTTGTAATCCCTGAGAAGCCAGTTTCCGTAAGCCGTCAATTCTTCCTCTCGTTCATTAACTTCTTCCAAGTCAAGCGCCTTCCATTCGTCGCTTTGGGCATCTTCTCTGACTAGCCATTCATTAGATGACCAGTCGTATTTAACAAGTCGCTCAGCTTCTGGTATATATTCAAACTTCTTTGGGAAGCTGTAATATGTTATCTCAATTGACGTCGGCTCTTCATTAACAGGTAAGCCGTAAATTTCGGCAATAGCATTCTGCCCACCACCGAAGACAAAGACATACTTCTCGCCCACTTTGTACCAATAGTTGTTAAGCGAGTTCTGCCCTACACTAGGCTGATTATTTGGCGGGTATAATCCAAGCGGCTTGTAGCAAACAGAGTTAATTAACCTTACATCTGGATTGCGCCTCCACACCCACTTTGAGGCACTCTGCATTTCCAAGTTAGGCAAGTCAGGTGTCAATTCAAGCTGCTTCAAGTCACTTTGGAAATACTGCTTACTATGAATCCTCGAGATAATGCCCTGAGCCAACTTAACAACAATGTCGCGCATATCAATTCTATTTGACAGCTCGCAAACATCATCTACAATTTGACTAAACATCTCAATTACCTTTCATACGAAAAAAGCCCCAAGGCGTTTCTGCCTCAGGGCTTTTAATTACCTTTGTTACTTAACAGACGGCAACGGATTCGAGCCCTTAACTAAGTTATTAAAGTTAAATGACTGCGCCGAACCAACGTTACCGGTGCCAAGTTCATTGCCTTCATTCTGTCCCTTGGTCGCTTCTTCATTTGCCTGCTGCTTTTCGGCATCAGACTTAATTACCTCAACAGCAGCAAATTTAGACAGCTCCTTGGAAAACGGCTCGACTTCATCGGCCGAATCCAGCTCAATGAAGCCGACACCATTCGCCAACTTAATGTGGCCTTTGGAGGTAATGAGGCTACGTAGGTTCTTATTATAGACTCTAACTACACACTGCATAATCGTTACTCCAGATAAATGTTACTGAGAACGCCTCCGGTATTTTCATCTGCATACTCAAGCGTGAGCTCAGAGGTAATTACGTTGGCCTGTCCGTCCATACCTACCGGAGTCGCGTCCTTGATTTCGGCGTCGGTCATATAACCAATCTTAATCAAGCCCGGGTGGTAAATCAGCATCGATTTGCTAAGCGACTCAGTCTGGCTGAACAGCGGGTGAGCAAGAATCTTAACTTCCTGCATTCCCGGCAACTGAAGCGCATACACGTCAAGGCCATATACTTTAGTCGCAGTTCCAATCGGGTAATACGAGCTGCCGGCCTCTCTAATTAGCTTGTTGAGAATATAAAGTACATTAAGAGAGGTCATAACGACGCGTTCATTAGGAACGCCTTCGGGGCAGGTTTCGAAGTTACTGTACATCCATTCCTGAATTGAGTCCAGAGTTGCGACAGCGGCCAATGCAGTGTTATTCTTAACAATGCTCATCAAGCCGTCCATCGTGCTCAGCACTTCGGAGCCGTCAACCTGATTGAGAGATTTGCGGCCAAGCAACAGAGCCATTTCGATGTCCTGTGCGTGCATTGACACGGCATCTTCTTTGTTCTCCGTTGCCTTGTTTCCAGTGATGAACTTAATGTACTCAGCAGTACGAGTCGTGCCCCAGCCATTGCGGAAAATCTGGCTGTAATTCATACGGGGGACGCCACGGCGGTACTTAGGATTCGGCGCCAACGAGCCTTCTTTTTTGGCGGTACCCAAGTAAAGCAGTTCATCATTCTGAGTTACTGCGGCGGCCGTTGATTCAGCGAAGCCACGAACGACAGTCAGGGTGTTACCGGACACGGCACTAACAAACATATATTCATTAGTCTTAGTGTTCATAATCACCGAAGACGGTTCAACCACAGCACCTTTATCTACTGTGATGGAAGTTGCCGAGTTGCTTGCTGCCGCCGAGGCAATTAACTTCGAGCTATACGGCTGCTTCATGAACCAGTAGTGGATTTTGGAAGTCAGCTGAAACTGAGCGGAACCCGAACTCAATGCGAATATCGGGGCAGTACCGGCCAGCTGAGATCGGAACAATTTACTATTGAAGCTATCAAGCCGCTCGGCATTGATACCTCCTTGAGATGAAAAGATTCCTGGAATCATCTATTTACTCCTTTGTTAAATTTACTTACTAATCAACAAGTTACCGAAGAGGCCATCAAGGTCTTTACGATGTTTGTCAGCCGCTTTTTCATCAGCACCCTTACTTGAGAGCTTATTACTGAAGTCCTGTAAAAATGTCTTAGTTGCTTCAGTTGCCTCGTCAAGCGACTTACCCTGCTGCAAAAACCCTTTCATTACCTGAGTAATAATTGGGGCGGCACTCGGGTCTTTCATCAATGGAATCTCCCGAGTGGCCTTGTCTAATTGACTCCTACTTGAAACTGCCGCCTGAATCTTGTTGCTGACATTGCTGTCATAAGCATTAAGGCGGTTTTCAATAGCTTTGTCAATTACACTAGTCGCATCGTACAGAGCTTTGCCGTAAGCGCGCTGTGCTACAGAGTTAATGAAGTTTCCCAACTTACTTGGGTCTTGCATCAGCTCGGCGGCATCGTATTCAACGCCGTCAAGGAAGTTCTGCTTCGCTACATACTGCTTGAATACATCATTCGAGTTCGCTTGCTGCTGGCCCTGCTGGGCACTCTGTGCACTCTGTGCACTCTGCTGTGCATCTTGCTGACTTGCTTGAGTCGGCGACACCTGCTTGAACGGATTAAGCTCTTCCGACGCTTCGGGTTGACTTGACGTAAAGACTTGCTTGAGTCTGGCCAAAAACCCGGCATCATCGTTTACTTGTTCGTTTTCAGTTTCCATTTTATTTTACTCCTTTATTCTAAATGTTTTAACTGTTCTGGTCAACAGGTATTTCCTGCTGCTGTTGCTGTTGTGCCATAGCCTGCTGAAGTAACTGGTAAGCTAAGTTCCTCTGCTGTATTGGCAATGAGTCAATTGGCGACTCTTTCTTAAACATACTGAAGTCGATTTGGTGCCCTGTCAAGCTGCTCTGGTAATCGAACAACTTAGTTAAGTCGTATTCCTGGGCGACTTGCGGCAACTGGATTAACTTGTTGATAAATGTATCCATCTGCTGAGCTTTTATATCTCTATCGACGCCTGTCATAGCTGTGGTAATTGAGTACATAACGCCGCGGCCGCTGAACTCGCCTACGGCTGTTGGAACGTCGTTGCCTTGAGCGTCTTTGACCATCAGAGTAGCTTCGTGGTCGAAAATCGTCTGGATGTGAATTGACTTCAAGGGCGTAATTAACATCGCCTGAATTTGGCGCGCCATTAACTTCGTAGCCTTGCCCGACGTTTCAAGTGCCTTTTTGGCCTGCCACTCAGTTGCTCTGTCGAGGCTGCTCATTAAGCTAGCTTGATCAGTCGGCATGATAATCTGCATTATGTTCTTCATCTGGTTGATGTCACTTAAAATGTGCTGCGTATCCGGCGCATCATTGAAGTGCATTATGGCAGACCCAAGCGACTCATTAGGCTCAGACGACACCGGAATCCACGGGCACTCATCATCAATTTCCTTAGCTTTGGTGATTTCATTGAGTGATATACGATTGCGGTCGTAGAAATTAAGACCGTAAACTTTCTTCCGGTCACCTTTTTGCTTCGTGTTAATTAAGAAGTTTATGAAGCATTGAACCGGAGTAAGATTTTCGGCCGGAGCAACTCCGGGGAATATCGGGGCCACAACTACGGGGATGACTCCATTGGAACTGACTTCTGCATTAACCAGCGTCTGTCCGATGTAAGTCAATTTAAGCAGCGTCTTAGTAAGCGGCTCGAGCCCGGGAAGTTCGAAGCCAAGTAACTCAGGACAAACGCGCACATAGACAGTTGTCTTGTTAATGAAGTTCTCCCTTGTAATGTCGCTATCACGTTCAGTGTCGTGCGGCAAGGGGTTGAAGTCAAGTATGTATTTGAAGTCCCTTGGGTTGTTCATCGAAAAAACGGCGCGGTAGCCGGCTGTCCTACTGCACTCAAGTAACTCAGAAAGTTCCTTGTCCCCAACTTCGGGGTGCAGCGCTTGATTGAGTATGTCTGTTTTGGCGATGCTCTCGACGTAAGCACAGAAGTCGCCACATTCACCGAAAGAGCGCATATCAGTTAATTTACTGAAGTACAGGCAGCCAGGGTTAATTAACTTCAGATTCACGCCGAACGCCGGATTCTCCGTGACGCCCTCGACGTTGAACTGGTTAATTGAGTCCTTATCCCAACGAGCCTCCACTGCGGCAATGCCGTAATGAAGTATGCACTTGAACGCCTGAAGTAACACGTTGAAATGATCGAACCTTGTGAAGTCCTGACTCATGCGTTCGGCCACTGCTGCTACATACTTCTGGTTGTTCGGGTTGCCAAAAGCTGTGTAGCTATCATTGGAACTTATAAGTAAATTGACGAGGTCAGAAGCGGCCTCATTAAGTTGGGTTGCAGCAAGCGGCAGCTTAATATCATTGCGATTTTTCATCTTGCTTAACGCATATCGAGTAATCCGGCTTACGAGCTCTTGTATGTTGCCGAGGCCCAAAGAGCCGCTCCGAGTTACTCCGTCATAGCGGTCAATTACCCCGCTTCGGCCATACAAGTCAATTAACACTCTGTCGCAAAGGTGCACTAGGTCGTTGGTCGAGTCGCTGCACATACCTACGAAGTGGCTACAGTAACTTCGCAACTCCCTTGACTCGCTATAAGCCTTAAAGTTTTCTACTGGTGTAAACATATTAGGTACCTTTCTGTTTATAAACTACTTGCTGCCGCGATTCGCTGTAGCAACTCACTTGAGTATCCGGACTTACTTAACTGCCGATTTTTGGCCTGTTTGATTTTCTCAAGGTGCAGCTCAAGCATCTGGCAGCCATAGGCCTCTACGTCAATTAAGTCATCTGAATTGTCTTTGCGCGTCGGGTCGAAGGCAAGTAGCTGAGTAATGGTTAAATTATCATTATCACTTAAATGATATACGCCTTGGTAAAGTAAGTCAACAAAAGATTTTATCCTAGAGGCTTTACTCTTCTTGAGCGTTTTTAGTGGCACATAGTCAATTAAACCACTACTATCATTCACTGAGTCCATGTACTCGAACATTGATTTCAAAGATGCTTGGTACGCTTCAGCTTCGAAGCCCACAATTGAAACATTCCACTTACTGCACATATCCTGCATCGCGGCGTACAAAGCAACTGGCGATTCTCCATAAGCTACCCTTGAGTCGACTATCTGCCAATGAGGTGTTGGGGTTTCGTAGTAGCAATGAACTGCCATTGTCTGTGCGTGTCCCCAGGCCGCTTGGCTGATTGCAGGGTCAATTGTGATAAAGCCGTATTCGTGCTCGCTTGACTCTGGGGCAACTTTGGGGCTCCTGGTGATGCGTTGCAAGTCAATTGACAGTGTATTTGCGGCCACGGGGTCATTGAGCATTTCGGCACACCACTGTCCGGCTAAACCCTTGCTGGCATACTCATTGTATTCAGCTATGAGGTCAGCGAAGCTGTTAAGCTCTGGCCACAATGGGGTTCTGTCTTGCTTGAGAGCACTCAACTTAATTGACGCCCATTTCGGACTCGCACAATTCTCATTGACGATGCTGTTCCTGTTGACGATGTTGCCCAACATAATTAACCGCCCCTGAGGGCTCAGCGCCTTGATGCAGTCAGAGAAGAACCAGCGCTTGAGCTTGTCGAAGAGGACTTCGGATTCATTCTCTTGGCGGTCTTCGAGGTCGTCAACTAACAGCACGTCAATTCGGCGGTTATTAACATTGTAGCCTCGAATCTGACTGTTTGCGCCAAAGCTGCTCATATTGAAAGTATGGCCATTAAGTTCAAAGCTATATTCGCCGCGGTCAAGCTGCTCCTTAATGAACTTGGGTACTCCGAAGGCCGCCATCATAGATTCAGAGCAAATTAAGTTCCGAATGTCCATTAGGGCCTTTGTGGCAAGCGGGCTGCTGTGGCTCAGATACCCAATGTTCATATCTGAAGTGGCGCCGTGAATTAACCGGCTAACAGCTATCTTGGCAATTGTCGTCTTAGCGTGCGACCGTGGGCAAGCAACACAGACCCTCTTAATTGACTCATCTATAAAAAGCCGGAACATTTGCAAATGGAACTCCGGCGTGGGCAAGAGGTCATCACCTGCTTGAGCCCCCAAAGCAAATTGAATATAGGCGGCTTCGCTGCCAAGTAGCATCTGCCGCAATTCTTGTGCATTAACTTCGTATAACATGTTCGTCCCCGGCTGCTTTAATTATTGTACTATCAAATTTAGCTTCTCCAGTAGCTCCGGTGGCGCTTGATGGCAAGTCAATTAAGTCGTCAACTTGCTTGAGCATCTCAATACCGGCCGGGCTCGTTGCCTCAGCTTGCTGCACAGGCTCAAAGAAAGCTTCTATCTCAGAGCCGCCCCGAGCAAGTCGCTCCATATCCTTAGCGGTGAATACATCGAGGACTTTGCTGGCTGCGCCGGAGTCGATTTGTACAGGTGCAGCTAATGAAGTTGCCGGCTCTGAAACCGGCCCCGCATTTACCAGTGCATTGACGACCTGCTGATTAAGCTGCAACGTTATGGTCTTAGCTCCCTCGACCAGCTGCTGCATAGCCTGTTGCTTGCCTTTATGCGACCTAATTGCCTTATTTGCAACCGCCGCAGCTTTGAGGGCAAAAACCGGGTCGGGTCGTGAATTAAGTTCCCCGAGGACATTCTTCAAAGCTAGCACTTCGACTTCGTCCCACTTACTTGAGGCGTCGGCGGAGTTCAGGCGCTCAGCTGCTTCCTGTTGGGCAATTAACTGCTTCAGCTCAGGAACTTCCAAGAGTTCGGCTAGTTGATTAGGTTCGAGGTTCAAAAAGTCGGCCATCATTGCTGTGGGCATTCCAGAGTTAATTAACTGCACCAACTTGCTTCGCGCCCCAGCGTTCAGGCCAGCCCAAATTTCATTACTGTTTTCATTACTTTCCATCTTTCTTGCCCTTTCTACTATTGGCCTTATTATCCTTGTTGCTTGTGTTGCTTGAGGTGAATTTTGTAGACTTGTAATTAACATCTTGAAGCAGCGCCCAGCCCCGAGGCGTCCTGTAATAGGGTTCCTTAATTAGCTTCTCAAGTTCATGAAGCTTCTGCCAAATTTCGGGCCACTCTTGTTTAATCAACTTAAGCTCCTTGATGTTCCTACTGCGGCAGCACCAGCACCCCGGCTTAATTAAGCCTGAAGTGTAAAGCCGCCCTATTGCCCAGCCGCGCCTACTTAGCCACTCGACGCAATAAGCCTTGCTGCGGCCCTCGGCGATGTTGGGGTTAATTAACTTGAAGTTCCTAAGCACCGGCACCGAAAGGCGATTGCGGGTTAGCTCAGCAGCCCTTTCTGTGGTGCAACCGAAAATTAACTGAAATTCCAGCTGTTCCTGAGTAACTTTCTTTAAGTACTGCTCCTTCAAGTACCTGTTGATGAGGAGCCACTTAATTGATTCGCCCCATCTCAATTTACCCCCGCACCAGCCGCGGCCCCGCTGCAACCGCTGCACGAAGCCCTGCCACTGAAGATTCCGTGAAGCATCTCTGGGTCTGTAGAGTTTTTCGATTGACTTATGCAGCAGCTCATACTCAAGGTGGCCTTGCAGCTCAGTGAACTTAATTAACTTCTCCTTACAAATTGCCTTGAGCGCTTCAGCGGCCTGCTCCTGTTCTGGCCATTCGAAGCCCAAATTGACATAGACAAGTTCATCGCCCTGCTCCAGGTCGCCCCGCTCAAGTAACTCACAAAAGGCCATTAGCGCCCCAGCACTCATTTTGGCCAGTAACACCCTAGTGGTTTTGCGGCCCTCGGGTTCTTCATTGATTAAAGTCATTGCTTGATTCCTCCTATTTTAGTTAGCTTACCAAATAATCCGCCGGATGTCAACAGGGTGGCTGCTGGCGCAATTCCTACAGTCAATATACTATTAGCAACTACGCCGTCAGGCTTAGCAACCAAGCTTAGTTGCTTCTGGTAATTCGAGGCCGCTGGCAAGCAGCGGCTGACTGACTAAAGTTAATTAACTTCCTCGCCACCAAATTAAACATCAGATTATCCGCAGCCCGGATTAGCCGCTCTGACCACTTCGGAGTCAATTAAGGCATAAAGCCAATTAGCGCCCGGCCGGAAAACCGGCCTCGAAGCTACGCTAGATTCACGTGTCAATTAGGTTACACGCGTCCTGAAATTCCAATTTTCTTGCAAATTTGCTAAGGGTACATTTATATACGCCGGAGCCCTTCACTTGTCTTTGGGGGTGCAATAGCCCCTTTGTTCCATGTAAAATTTTTGGTATTTTGCTTAACTTTTTATTTGACAATGGAACAAAGATCCTGTAGAATACCTGTATATAAACAAGATTGCTTATATATATTGTTTAGCAAAATCCCTTGCGCCTAATCGGCGCGCCTCTAAATTGAACCGGCGGCGTTTGCCGCCTAATGTAGACAAACTTTTAATTAAAAGGATAAAAAAAATGGAAAAAGAAAAGATTTTGAGCGAATTAAACACAATCGGTGCAGGTGATTCTGTACACGTTGCAGAGGATGACGGCGGTAATTTAACCGCCACTGTTGCCGGCGCCCCGGCAAAAAGCTTATCGATTCGTCTGATCGATGGTTTTTCGAATCGTGAATTGAGTTGCAGACTTATTAAAGATAAGCAGGGAAGATTTGACGTACTTTTTTCTAACTTGCCGGACGTCGTTGAGGTAATTAACTTGAACGACACCTGCCGTGAGTTTGTAGAAAAGTACTTTTTAAGCAACTATATTCGCAAACTTTTAACCCTGCCTAACCTCAACAACATAACAGACATCTTGACGCCGCAAAACGGCGGAAACGCACAAGCAAATCCCTTGTCTAAGCCTTTCAATGCGCTTGTTAAAGCGTTGGTTGTGTCACTTAAAGCAAACATGCCGGCGAAAGCAAGCTTGATAAATGAAAAGACGATTAAAACTTTCCTTGCTGACTTGCAGACGGCAAATTTGATACTTGGACAAACCACGGTTAAAGGTAAAGCCGTTGCAGTAGCGGATTATATTAAAGCCCTGATTAAGTGGCATTGCGAAAAAGAGTCGCCTAACGCTGTGAATTTTGCCCACGGGGTAACCTTTACGCCTGACGACTATATCGGCTATGCGGTTGCGCTTGCGGCTAAGGCGGTTGACCGTAAAGTAGAAACAAGTATTGATGAAGACGACTTAGATATCTAACCAGCTTTACGCAATTTTAAGGGGCTTTTATAGCCCCTTAATTTTGCTTTAAGTTACAACCTTTTATTGCAATACTCAATCACATAAGGATTCATTAAAATGACAAATTTAAGCACATTTAATCAAAGTGCAACAATTTACTACAATCTAAACGCTTTTCAAAAACCCCGGCTTAAAACGCTAACACAATTTACACTTACCGATTTTACCTCCTTAGTAACCTACGTTGCCACCGATTGTTATTCCATTGACTTACTTAATTTACCGCTAGAAAAAATAGCCTTGCTTAATTTACTTGTTTCAATCGATTCAACACAAGCAGACAAGGCAATCGACGCCGCCGACAAAATCCGCTCCGGCTTTACCGCCGTTTTGCAGCACTTGCCCCGCCTGACTATCATCGACTATATTAAACTGTTATCGGATAGCGCAAGCGCAACAGCTTGCGTAAACGGCTCTGAATTAACCGAAAATCCGCAAACAGCTCCGGCTATTCTATCGAACTTAATTGACAAGCTAACCACCGAAACGGCTAGCAAGAGCTTGCGAATCAAGCAGTTTGAGGCAGAACGCCGCAAGCAGCAGCAGGCGCGCGCCGAGCGTCGAGCTAGCTTAGCCGAAAAGCAGCTAATTGAGCGGCGCAAGCAGCGAGTCAAGCAGGTTCAAGCGCAAAAAACTAACTTGAAAATGTTCATTAAAGCGCTATCTGTTACCACCGACGAAGCCAGTTTTTCCCAGAAGGTACTTAAGATGGCAGACTTAATTGACAACGACCTTGACATATGATGAACGACGCGAAGCAAGTGAATCATAAATAAGCACCTACTTAACTTAGCCGAAGGCAATTAACTCTAAGATTTGCACTCAATTTAGACGGAAAATTTTTGTCTAGAATGGTGCAAATTTTTGTCTAACTTTGAAGTTATTAGGGGCTGTTCAGTCGGTAATTAGGTTATTTTTTGCTCAAGGTATTCAAAATCCGAGTACATTGACCAACTTTTAACTTAATTACCGACTGGACGCGCGTTACGATTTTTCCTACGAAGTGGTTTTTTGAGCTCAATTAACACTTTTTTCTTGACAGCCTGCGGCGAGCAACTCGCCTTCGGCATAGTGGCTTAATTAACATCGCTTCAACATCGCTTCAACATCGCTTCAACGTAGCTTCAACGTAGCTTAACGACTTAATTAACATCGGCCGCAAGGCCGCTTAAACAAAGAGGATAACCAAATGCCCATTTCACTAGCTGACTTACTGGCAACTAACTTAATTGACACTGATGCACAAGCAACGCCTTCGGCAACTTCAGAATTTAATTGTCTTAACAATGCTCTCGATGCAAGCCAGCAATCGGCGGTGCGCAACATCTGTTCGAGTCAATTAAGTATCCTGACCGGAGCCGCCGGCACTGGGAAAACGTTCGCATTGAAGGCTGTTTTGCAGCAATTGTTACTTAACTTTGATGCCTCAAGCATCTTCCTCTGTGCGTTTACGGGCAAGGCGGTGCTTAACATCATCAAGTCAATTAAGTCAGACCCGGCCCTAGCGCCCTTCATTCCCCAGTGCCTCACGCTGCACAAGTGGCTTCAATTTGTGCCTGAGTTAATTGAGATACCAGACCCAAGCAAGCCCTGCGGGTACCGCCTAGGCCGCCGATTCGTTCCAACCTTTAATGCAGCAAACAAGCGAATTGACACAAAGGTGTTAATCATCGACGAAGTTTCAATGGTATCTAACGAACTTATGCTCCAGACCCTCGCAGCCCTTGACCTGCACAGCTTGCATAAGTTAATCCTCGTGGGCGACATAAACCAACTTCAGCCAGTCATCGGCAAGACAAGCCTAGCTTACTTCGGGGCGCATTCTGGCTGCTCACTCAATTATCTTACCATTGTGCACCGGCAAGCTGATAGGAATGATATCGTCCAAGCAGCTCACCTCTTCAAATCCGCAAACCTGATTGCCCTGCAGCAGGCCATCAAAGCAAAAGAGTTCAAGAATGTTAAGTTCATCAAGGCCGAAAACTACCTTGACCTCTATCGGATTATTGAGTTAATTAACGAGAAATACCACCTGCGCTTCAATGAACAAGAGGACTGCATTATCACCCCGACTAACGTTGGAGCTACTGGACAAGAGGTTCTCAATCAGCGACTCAATAAATATCTCGGCGTAACTAAGCAAGCAGTGCTTTGCGGCGTGGCAATTAAGTTGTTCGGCGTCGGCGACAACGTGATGTTCACGAAGAACAATTACGAAGACGGCTACATTAACGGAACAACGGGCCGCATAATTGAGATGCAACTTAATGAAGACGTGGTGCCTGGTGGCACAGGAGCCTTCGGCACAACACAACAGCAAGATACTTTGCGAAGCGAAGCACAGCTCAGTCCTGATGAACTCGACAACTTAATTGAGCAGTCAGCCCAACAGAGCGCTCAGCAGAGCACCCAGCAAAGCGAATCTGATGAAGAGGGCTTTTTCTCAAAGAAAGCTAGCCACACACTGACAATAGAGTTCATTGACATCTATGGCACTTTGCGGCAGATTAACCTAAGCACCATAGGCGAGATAAGTAACTTGCTCCTCGCCAACGCCATCACTTGCTACAAAGCGCAAGGCTCAACGTACAAACGGTGCATCATCAACTTACTTGACTGGAAAAACGGCAGCTCAATTAACAACGAATACGCCTATACCGCCTTGACTCGGGCTTCTGACTTTGCTTGGGTAATTTACAACAAGAGTGGATTAGCCAAGCTCAAAAACCGCCAGCTGCCCGGCTCTTCGGATAAGGAGAAAATTGAGAATCTTATCTCAAGTAACTCAGACAGCGAAACTGCCACTTACATTGAGGACTTCCTTAACAAGTGGCTTCGAGGAGCGCCAGCTTGACAGCTTTACTCCAATGTAACAACACAAGTAACACAATAAAGTAACACAATAAAGTAACACAGTACAAACAAGCGCCAACAGGCACAATGAAAGGACATTAAGATGAACAACACAATCCAGCACACTCAGAAAGTACTCCACGTTGAAAGCGGAGCCGAACTTTTGAAGTTAATTAAGTCAGACTCTCAATTAGCACAGGCAGATGTAATCCGGCTCGTGGAGAAAGCCAACGGATTCTACGCCGCAATTCCATTAGCTGACCTGCTTGACGCAGCCACATCAATTAAGTTGCAGCAAACACCAAAGAAATTAACTTTCGCCGGCCGCGCTAAGCTAAGCTACACCTTTGAGGCCGACCAGCTGAAGAACCTCAATCAGGTTCTCGAGTTCCTTAGCTACTCCCTGCAGGACTCAACAGGAACTTCAAACAGCAATAACAGCTACGAAGGTATAATTGTCTTAGGTGAACTCACCGTGGCCGACGAACATCAGAACTTTCCATTAACTTCCAGTGCCCTACGCCGTAAAGTCATAACAGAGCAGCTTGACTTCCTGCCTTTCGCTATGTTCAATGCAGCCCGTCGCAACCCACTTGACGGTTCTTATCAGAACTTAATTAAGTGGAATTCGGGAATGAGCTTCGAGCAGCAAGCAGCGAGCCCGCTTGGGACTTTGGACTTAATTATGTTGGAATACAGCGAAACCACCTTGCGTGCTGTCTTGCGTCAGCGCCGCTGGGAAGGCTTTGTCTTCTATGACTCAAGTAGCTCTTTCATCCCAAGCAAGCGCACAAGCCGAGTCGCGGCCTTGAAGTTCCCTGTGTTCATTCCGGCTCAAGTAACTTCATTCGCCTACAACTACACAACGAGGGGCCGAATCATAACTCAAGTAACTTGTTGCACTGCCGAAACCGTGCTGCCAGATGGGACTACATTGCCTTCGAAGCGTGTAATCCTCGGCTCTGGAATCGACGACTTAATGCGCAGTAAGCTCGAAGCCGGTTTTCGAGTTGAGCTCTTAATTAAGTGCGAACATGTTAATCGGGATGGCAACTTAATTAAGCCTGTAATCACCAGCAAGACTTACCTAGCTGAAGCTAAGGCAAGTGGTTACGAATAACGATGCTAGCGCATAGCAAGTAACTTCAACAACACAACACCAATAACAACGCAACGCAATTAATAGCAAACGTGGCTTTAGTCACTAGCCACACTGAAAGGACAATTAAGATGACAACAATAACCAGATATTCCAAGCAACAAAAACGGTCAAGTCAAGCAACTTCCAAGTCAAGCAAGTTCACCCAGCGGAAAGCCCTCAGCTGTACCACAAACGTTTCAAATTCCGTCAGACTAGCCGAGGAAGTTAAAGCATACAGGAAAGCTAAGCTGGCCTTTCGCGTCTATGCTTCAATGGGCGATTTTGCCAAGGCACTCAAGGAACTTATGAAACTCAATGAAATCACTTGCTTCTCCGTGCACCCAGAGGGTGCTTGCTTCAGTAAGTACCCAGCTAGATGGACTCAAGGAATGCTCAAGCTGATTCCGGCAAAAGAGTTAATTGACTTTCGGCTCAAACACGGCTCTGAAATCTGCTTCGGGAACCTCAATGTAATTGACTCCCACCTGAAACAGCGGCGCCACAAAGTTGTCTACAACTTAATTGCCTCGGAAAAACTCAAGCTAACTCGAAGGGAGCTTAGCCACTACATTCACGAGTGCCTTGCACAGCAGCCCTATAGCTACCCCCTTTGCTTCTTCTCTGATTGGGGTATTGAAGTTAATTGGGTTGAGCAGAAGCTAGCCAGCTGCAGCGAGGCCGCCGATGCCAATTAAGTTGAAAGAAGTTAAGCGACATATCAAGTTAATTGAGCGTCGCCAAGAACAACCCTTTAAGATAGTTGTAACATTCAGTCGCAATGGACTTATAACGCGGCAGGAAGTTCATTCAGTCAAAGATTTTGTTTACTTATACTTTGACTTGATGTATAATAACAACGGAATAATAAACCTTTACATAGAGGAAACAGACAAAGATGATTAGCTTAAACGAATTACTTAACACACTGCCAGCTGGTGGCCCTGCTGCGCAAGTGCCTAACACATCATTAAATACTGTAGTTAAGCAAGATGAGCCTGTGGCTCCGGCCGCAAAACAGGAAGTCAACTTACTAAGTGCACCACTAAGCGCCGTCCAAGCAGCTCAGGTGTGGTCAACCGACCTCACGGCGCTGGCCAACTTCGAAGACTCGATTGACTATATGAACCGCATTGAAGCGATGCCGCCATTGGCGGACTTAATTGACCTCTACTCCAAGGAAGCGGCCGACGCAGCCCTGCAACTTAACA
>ULUE01021171.1_pt1 | contig 42018 bp, 35 predicted proteins | sample 1958211 | NCBI WGS metagenome assembly ULUE01 (sample SAMEA4835752, study PRJEB28245) | human gut metagenome | biome: gut microbiome; material: fecal sample | place: Denmark | collected 2008 | reverse complement strand
GGTATTCGCTGTTTGCAAAAAAGGAAGTCTCTTTAAATTTATATTTAATATTTTTCAATTGGCATTATTTTTTGAAAATTAATAATATTAATTAGAGCTGAATGAACAGTGAAGAAAATACATAGGATAATAATTTTTCATCTTAATGAATAACATAACTAAATAGAGATTCTTTTGGGCACCCGGTAAGCTACACTTGCCGGGTGTCTCTTATCGGATTTTTATCTTTATTACAAAGTGTATATATACGAAATATACTGTAATCTGCTGATGGGAATCGGCTATTATGTCGCCACGCCCGATTAGAGCTTTACATACAACCATCTCGGTCAATTGACACAGGTTGAGGAAGCTAGAAGCGAGTGCCTACACAACCGGCCCGTTCAACCAATACACCGCCATCGAGCGCGGAGAAGAAGCCGCCTTTGAGCCGGTTCACGACGAGGACGGCAATCAGACATTGATCAGGACATCCACGGGCATCTGGCAAGTCGCCTACAACACGGAAAATCGCCCGGTGCGCTTCGTCAATGAAAGCGCCAAAACCGTGGTGGAATGCACCTGCGACTACATGGGCAGGCGGCACACCCGCAAAGTGAGCGTCCGATGGTTCCTGTTCTGGGACCCGACGCAGCCTGAGGTTACACGCCCGCTGGCCATCCGCAAAGACGGCACCTGAGTTGGAGCTATGACAAGTGGTGCAATTGGTAGTGCTGGTGCCGGTGTTGGTGCTGCTCCTGGAGCTGTAGTTGGCGCAGGGATAGGTGCGTTAATAGGAGGTGTCACTGGCTGGTGGGTTGGTACGTCAATTGCAGAACATGTATATGATTGGATATTCACAGAATTAGAAAAAGAAGAGTATGAAGTTGTATGTGCAAAAAATTAGTTTTTATTATTTGTAGTAGTATATTAGTTATATAAAAATGATATAATCTGCGCATTGTTTTTTAATGCGCAGATTATACTTATTCGTAAAATTTTATAAAATGAATCGAAAAATAAATAAGTACTATTTTGATATTAATAGTGAAGCAAATTATATTTTTTTTGAATGTAAAAATGGTTTGCATTATATGCTGTCCAATTCAATATGTTCATATATTCCGGAGTTGCCACCGAATGCCCGTGAATATCCAAACAAGTGGAATTCACAGAAATGGAATAAATGCGGTAAAAAATGGATTTCTTTTTTATGGCGGGTTTTTTTCTGTGAAGATAATAAATGCGTTCCTTCGCATGAGCACTATTCTCATTTACATATTGGTTTTCAGTCCAGTATGGATACCCTTTATTTCATGAATAATGGAGCGGTAATCCACTTTTTCTTAAAGAAAAAAAAGGGGAAAAAAGAGATAGAGGAAATTCGTTTTTATACAAATCAGCAGGCTGATAGAAATGGAATTCGCATCCAGAATTATCTACATAATTCCTCTTATCAAAATATTCCTATTTATTGGGAAGGGACAGGTGGTCTTTATCCTCTTGAAGGAGGATTTATTGTCACACCAAGTTTTTGTTCCAGCGGAAAGCTTTGCGATATGAAAGCTTATGAACTTAATCATATAGAAAATTCACGCAGTATCGATTTTGTGCAAGGAGTTTTTAGTCTGGCAAAATATCTGGAAGAAAGCCGTGCATTTAGAGAGCTTCCTTCGTATTTCTGCGAACTGGCAGATTCCTCGTTTGACTATAAATCATGGGAGATGGCTATGACAGCGGAATCCATTCCTCTGGAACACAACTGTGTTCATCCGTTTTATAAGAATGACATATGTATAGCTGAATTGGTAATTGTTAATTTGATATGGGGAACTTCTTATTATCCCTATCAAGATTCATATGTACTTTTGTTACGCTACTCTCCATCAGTAGAATCTTGTGTTATTCAACTTGTTGACCTTGTATTGGAAAAATTTCCCAATATCAGATTAATAGAAAATAAAGAAATTATATGATGATTTTATCTAATTTTGAAAACTATTTTTAATCATCAGAAGGATGATGCGAAACGCTGAAAGTTGTCCTGATGCCAAAAAGAGATAGAAAGCTTAGCCGCGGAGGAAAGCAGCTGTTTCAGGGTATTCTAAAAATGAGATGTCCTATAAAAATTTAGAATGACAATTTGAATTTTTATGATATTATCATAATTGGGGTTAATGTCAGAAGAGAAGAGGTTTTGTTTTTTGAGTAATTATCGATTTATTAAAATGATATGATGAAAAAATATATTATATACTGTATTATTGTTGTTGTTTCAGTATTTGCTTCTTTTCTGTTTTTTGATAAATATTATAAGAGATTTCCTCTTCTAGGAGAGATCGACAATACATATGTCTTTAGCTATGATCCTCCTTTAATAATAGGAAATGTAGAGATTGAGGAATTGTCTAAATTTAATCAAACACGCTGATCAGTTTCCCGATCATCATGTCTATGCCTCATACTGTGGAAAAGAATGTACCCTGACCGTAATAATTCTTTATGATTATGATACTGATTTTTCCTGTACAGATAGAGAAAGACTGTGGAAACTAATATGTGAATGGCAAGACAGCTTGTGGCATAAACAGAATATGGAACAAATTAAATAAAATCTAATATTTTTGATTTTATTTAATTAATACATGAAAACTGTTTGATTTTATAAAAGCTCTTTCTGTTTATCGGCAGGAGCTTTTTTACAGAAATGATAATTACTTTTTTAATATTTATTTTTTGTTGATTTTTATAAAGCTATGTTTCCTGTCAAAGATATTGACCATTGTAAAAATGCTATGAATCTGCTAATAGTTTTGAGAAAATCCTTGACGAAGTAGCAGCAATATTGAAATCCTCAAGCAGGAACTTGATGTCCATGTTTTCATATATAAAGAATACGTTTTTTAGCAAAATATTATACTTTTTCTTGTTCCCGGTTGCATTGTTTCCATCCTGCCGCCAGGGGATGACTACGGTGGCGCAGCCTCTGAAACCGGTATTTGTACGCGTAGTTAATCCTCCTCTGAAGTATCCGGAATTTCCCGAATCAAGAGAAAAAATAAAAAAATTGTCACAACAGCAGAGGCAGCAGTTGGTGGGCTATATCGTTCATTCTGCGAATTGGGAACAAATGACCAGGAAAGAATTTGAATTGATCCGCAGCGGACGGGGCCAGGAAGGTTTGTCTATGGTGCACTGGGATTCAGATAGTTATTTTAACAGGATGACTGTTCCTTATATACGTTCGTCGAGTAAGGATAAAAATATTTTATCCCTTCTTCAGAACAATGAAGACGGAGAAGTTATTTTGAGCAGAGCGAATCTTTTTGAACTGGTAGCGGAAAATTATATAGAACATTATCCTGATGATAAGAACGGATGGGATTTTTTATGGTTTTTTATGAATATGGAGGAAGATGAAATTCCTTTTGGTAGTATAATCAAAGAAACGATTATCAAAAGGAATCTCGATCGATTCGCCTATGGGAAGAAAATATTGGATATGATAGGCGATTCCTCTATTAGAAAGAATGATGGACGCTGCCTTTAGTTCTATAGAGGGGCTGACAGACAACAAACTTTGGTCTGAAGCAGGGAAGAATAGTTGAGGATATGGGCTGAGTTTGCAAATTTTCTCAACTGAACCGCAAATTTATTGATAAATCAGGAGTTGATGAAGAAAATTTATTCTGAATAATGAATGAAATTTATTATAAAATACTTTGATAGCAAAAAGAAATTTCATTTCAACGAAATATACAAGACAGCTAAATATATTAAATCATTAATTGTTATTTCTCCGCAGGTTCTCCAGATAGTTTAAATTTTCAATAACAGAAATAATTATGGACAATGAGAATACTAAAATAAACACATAGCGAGAATACAAATTTGAGCGAAGCGTAGCGAATGGCACTGAAACAGTGTCCGTTACGCTTCGTTTTTGTGTGGTAAGGAAGCAACTGAAAGCCACTTTACAGCCAAAAGAAGACAGAGTTCAGTTACCATCCCATTACGCCGTAACGGATGAAGGTTTTCAGTTAAATGCCTATATTTCTGCGATTTGCGCAGGTTTGCATATCTGTCGGTAACTCACTGTAACTTAATTTTGTAACCAAAAAAAGTGTGAGTTATGCGAAGTACATTCAAAGTATTGTTTTACGTGAAGAAAGGCAGTGTGAAGCCCAACGGCAACCTGCCACTGATGTGCCGTCTTACAGTGGACGGCGAGATTAAACAGTTCAGCTGCAAGCTGGACGTTCCTCCACGCTTGTGGGACGTGAAAAACAGCCGAGCTTCGGGCAAGAGCGTCGAAGCACAGCGAATCAACCGAGCCGTCGATAAAATCCGTGTGGACGTGAACCGCCGCTATCAGGAGCTTATGCAGACGGACGGGTATGTAACCGCCGCCAAGCTCAAAGACACCTATCTCGGCATCGGTGTCAAGCAGGAGACCTTGCTGAAACTGTTCGAGCAGCACAACGCCGAGTTCGCCAAGAAAGTCGGGCACAGCCGAGCACAAGGGACATTCACCCGTTATCAGACCGTATGCAAGCATATCCGGGAGTTCCTGGCCCATACCTACAAGCGTGAGGATATTCCCCTCAAGGAGTTGAACCTCTCTTTCATCAACGACTTCGAGTATTTCCTGCGCACGGAGAAGAAATGCCGCACCAATACCGTGTGGGGCTACATGATTGTGCTGAAACACATCATCTCGATAGCGAGGAACGACGGACGGCTGCCGTTCAACCCCTTTGCCGGATATATCAACTCCCCCGAAAGCGTCGATAGGGGCTACCTTACCCAAGCGGAGATACAGACGCTTATAGATACGCCGATGAAGAACGGGCAGCATGAACTTGTACGGGACTTGTTCGTCTTTTCGGTGTTCACGGGTCTGGCGTATTCCGATGTGAAGAACCTCACCACGGACCGTCTGCAAACCTTCTTTGACGGCAATCTATGGATTATCACCCGACGGAAGAAGACGAATACCGAATCGAACATCCGTCTGTTGGACGTTCCCAAGCGTATCATAGAGAAGTACAATGGGATGGCACGGGACGGTCATGTGTTCCCCATGCCGAGTAATTCCACCTGCAACAAGATACTGAAAGAGATAGGCAGGCTGTGCGGTTTCAAGGTGCGCTTGACCTATCATGTCGCAAGGCACACGAACGCAACGACCGTGCTTTTATCCAACGGTGTGCCCATCGAAACCGTGAGCCGTCTGTTGGGGCACACGAACATCAAGACCACGCAGATATACGCCAAAATCACCGCCCAAAAGATAAGTCAGGACATGGAAGCCTTGTCGCACAAGTTAGAGGACATGGAGAAGAACATCTGCCGTGCCATTTAGTAACTAAAAGCGAATACCGATGAAAGAGGAAAGAAACATTATCACGACGGACGGGCATGGCAATATCATCATGCCGACTGATACAGCCAATGTGTGGATGTCCGAGCCGGAACTTGTCGGGCTGTTCGGGGTAATTGCCCCTACAGTCCGTGCAGGAATCAGAGCCGTTTACAAGAGTGGAGTTCTGAAAGAATGTGACACGAAGCGTTATCTCCGTTTGGAGAACGGCTACGGGCTGGACGTTTACAGCCTTGAAATAGTTGTCGCACTCGCTTTCCGTATCGTCTCATGCGGTACGGAGAGGCTGCGCAATGCCTTGTTAAAGAGGATGTACCGGCAAAAAGAGAAAATATGTCTGTTCCTGCCATCATCCGGGGGTGCGTATTGCTGTTAGTACGTACCCACGCATGAAACATGTGCGACCATTTCCGCCGAAAGATACACCGTTATTCTGATGAATTGTTGAATACAAGTATTAAATATTTGATAATTAGCAATATACATTCTCAACAAAAACTCAACAATAGAAATCGGCTGTTGAGAACGGCAGGCAGGAACACTTGCCTTTTCTCTTTTGGTTAGTACTTTGTTGAGAAGCTGTTGAGCTGTTATAATGGTGAATATCAATATCATATATATTCTATTCATCAATTCAACGGATTTTCATCTGTCATCAACCCGGCAGGGAAACGGAGATAGGGAGAATTTCCATTTGCAGCAACCGGAACAGCCGTTCCCGTTTTCAGAGGCAAAGATAGCATGGGGCTTCGGTGTCGGCAGCAAGGTCAGGCGGCTGCGCCGTCATGGGAACAATCTCCACCCTCATACTTCGGGTAGTATTCTTCCCATAAACCTTGCATCCGACAGCCCCAAGCGGAAGAGCCTCTGCAAACGGAAACGACCGCCCCGGCAACCGACGACGAAAGGGAAAAATGACAAGGGGCGTTTGTGACGGCTGCAATGCTGACGGACTACCGATACTCTGTTTACATTGTCATATACGCAAAGCAGGTAAGCAAGGCAAACAAAGTAAACTGGCAGGGACGGACGGCGCACGGGTATTTGCGGACAGAAAATACCGTAGCTTATTAGGTTAGGGAATTTTCCAAGCCGCATTGCAAGCAACGCTGAAAATTCCCCAATAAGGCAAGGGACAAGCCCCTCTGCACACCCCATCGGGAACGGCTTTTTGCCGCCCCGAAGATACACCGCTATTCTGATGAAATGATGAATACTGATAGTAAGTATATGATTACCTTAGATTTGCATCCGAGGATTACAGATAAAATAGAAAGGATAAATTTGTGAAGCAAAGAAAGAATGCAGAAAGTGAACCGGGAAACGATACGGAAAGAACAAGTTCCATTTTCATAAGCGGACTTCCTGCTTGTTTGAACCCAGACCCAGATAGTAGGTTAACATCCATTGTTAAGGTAGTTAGGCTAAGTTCAAACTCTTCCTTTCCTAAATCAGTAAAAAACAAAAGTATGGAAAATTTTTATTTTATCGGTGTGGACGTGTCGAAAAAGAAACTGGACTTCTGCGTAATGTTTGAAGGAAAGGTTGTGCATGAAGAAGAGACTGCCAACCATCAAAGCGCAATCATGTCGTTGCTGCATCATTTGGAAGAAGATTACGGAATAGATAACACCCGAATGCTTGTCTGTGCGGAACATACAGGTCAGTACACGTTCCCTTTGGCTTGTGCCTGCAAAGCGGTAGAATGCAGGCTATGGCTTGAAAACGCGGCGGAAATCAAATACTCCTCCGGTGTACAGAGAGGCAAGAATGACAAGGTGGATGCCAAGCGTATCGCTATTTATGCCAGTCGCTTTCAAGACAAGGTGCACTATTACGAGCGTCCCACAGAGGATATTGAAAGGTTGAAACAGCTTGAATCCGAGCGAACCCTGTATGTGACGGATTTGGCCAAATATAAAGGACAGATGAAAGACCAGAAGGACTATATGCCCAAAGCCCTGTATGAGCGCAAGATGAAGCGTTTGCAGGCGTTGATGGATGACTTGGAAGAAGCCATACAATCCATCACGGACGAAATAGATGAAGTGATAGCTTCTTGTCCGGTATTGTCCAGACAAAGGGAACTGCTGATGTCCATAGATGGTGTGGGACATGTAGTGGCAACCAACATGATAATCACTACGGAAGCCTTTACCCGTTTCGATGATCCGAGGAAATTCAACTGTTATGCTGGAGTAGCTCCTTTCTCTTATTCTTCCGGAAGTTCCCAGCACTCAAAGGCAAGAGTATCGCATCGGGCAAACAAAGTAATGAAAAGATTGCTGCATTTGGCTGCCGTGGCCGTAACACATCGGATTGGTGGAGAGCTAAAGAAGTATTACGAAAGGAAAGTTGCCGAAGGTAAAAACAAGATGTCCGTAATCAATGCGCTACGAGCCAAAATCGTAGCAAGAATGTTTGCGGTCATTAAAAGAAATGAGAAATATAAACCTATTTTATCATAAATAATTTGCAAAAATCATAGTAGTATAAGAGATATAAACATTCATCAAATTCTCATCAACGGACATTTGCCGATGAACGGAAAATATGCCTTACTATACCGTTTCTTTTTTGGCGAGTATTTGATGAGAAGTTGATGAGCATATATGCCGCTAATATACAGATGCTTATATGCCATTTCATCAAATCATCGGATTTTCATCCATCATCAACTCGGCTGGGGAACGGGGGATAGGGAGAGTTTCCACTTGCAATAGCCGGAGCAGCCGTTTCCATTTTCAGAGGCAAAGGTAGCATGGGGCTTCGATGTCGGCAGCAAGGTCAGGTGGCTGTGCCGTCATGGGAACAATCTCCACCCTCATGCTTCGGGTAGTATTCTTCCCATGAACCTTGCATCCGACAGCCCCAAGCAAAAGAGCCTCCGCAAACGAAAACAACCGCCCCGACACCCACCGAAGAAGGAAAAATAAGAAGGTGGAATTTATGGTTATGCAGGCGGCAGATACCTCTTTCCCTGTCCGCACAATTCGAGCCGCTCAAAATAGGAATCTTTCATTTTTAGTGGAAGCAAGTTTATGTTTCGGGCATACCGAAACCCTTGCTTCCACTCCCCAACGGTCGCAGAAGAGCAATATCCCGTTGGTCTATACATAGTATGAACTGTTATCAAAAACTGTAGTCTGTCAATTATAAACTTGCTTACTACACTGACTTTGAGGCAAGCCGTTATACCGTAACGGAAGGGAATGAGACTGTAATATCCTCTCTTCAATTGAGGGCAGGCAAAGAAATACCTTACAAGATAAGTGATTATCGCAGCTTTTTTATTACTTTTGCGTTTGGATTGGGGCGACCCTCTCCAAGACATATTAGAAAAGAAAGAAGCGTTATGCTTATCTTGCGTTCGAAAACCTGAGAAATTTTCAATGTATGACAAGAGAAGGCATAGTGGTTCTCACGCTATAGCGTGGGCTGCTATTACCATATCCGTCATACAAGGTTTTCTCAGGACCATCGAACAAAGACGTGGCATTGCAGTTCCACGCTTAAACCGAATTGCAATTTATATCTATCTGATATATAACCATAAAATGTTATTTATGCGTCAATTTGATACCGTAAAGTTCCCGCAAAGCTATAATATTTAAAAATGATTTCTCCCTATATAATGAGGTAAAATATGGTGTTTCTTGCCTCAAACAGAACATATGTCATAAACTTGTGTTTTTAAAATTGATGTTTCAGTCACTTTTTTGTGTTCTTCTACAATATATAACCTGATAAATCAAATATATTCCCATACAATTTGTACCTTTGTAACCATATTGGATAGTCATATAAATATGGAGCGTAAATTACTGAACCGAATCAAAGTCGTTCTCGCAGAGAAAAACAGAAGCAATAAATGGCTTTCAGAACAATTGGATAAAGATCCAGCCATAATTTCCAAATGGGTTACCAATACAACACAGCCCAATGTGGAGACGCTGATTCAAATATCCAAAGTATTGGGTGTAACTGTGGATGACTTGTTGAGAACAGAATAATAAGGTTATGGGAACAGTCAAATTATATAAATATCTGGATTTTACTGGTGGATTGATGATGCTACATTATAGTAATCTTCAATTCACCAATGCTACGCGGTTGAACGACCCGTTTGATTGCCACCCGTCGCTAATTGATTTTTCTAATGTTCCGAAAGAAGCCTGTGGAGGATGGACTCCGGAAATAATCGAAAAATTAAGGAAGGAACCATTTCGTAGAACCAGAGAAGAGGCATGGATATGCAGTCTTTCTAAAATACATGATTCAATTTTGATGTGGAGCTATTATAGCAAGCATAAAGGTATCTGCATAGGTCTGGATATGAAAAAAGTTAGGAAATATCTGTCTTGCATACAGGGCGGAATCATGATTGGTTGTTCTGAGGTGGAAGTGCAATACAAGGATATTGTAGAGAAGCCTAACCTAATTATTTTAGGGATGCAGAAGATTTCTTTCGTTATCAATTATCTACAAAAGCAAAGGCTTGGGAACATGAACAAGAGGTCAGACTGTTTATTTTAGACCCTTGGCCGACATATATGAGTTTATTGCCGGATCAGAATGATGAAAAAGGTCCGATTGATTGGAAAGAAGTTCGGGCTTTCCCTAAAATCGGAGGAGAGTGTTTTGAGTCTGTCTATCTGGGGATCAATATGAATGCAGATGAAAAATCAAAAATAATAAGCGTTGCACGAAATCTTAATCCTGACATTAAGATTTACCAAATGGGAATTGATGCAAATGCTTTTAAGTTGAATACTGAATTGATAAAATAGTAAAATGGGTAAGAAACAGAATAAATCGGTAAAGGAAGAAACCCTGGAAACGATACTTTTCAATTGTCGTAACAGTCTGCGTGGGCGTGCAGCCATGACAGACAAACGCGACTTGCTGTTGACCCTTGTATTTTTGAAATTCATAGGAGAACGGTTCAAACAGCAAAAGGAGAAAATCAGACATGAGATAGTGGAAGTGCAGGGCATTCATGATACGGATTTCATTGAATTGCAATTGTCTCGTCCCAATCAATATATGCAGGATGGCGTGTTTTGCCTGACAGATGAAACATTTTGGGACGAACTGATTCTCACATCACCTACCGGCATGGCTATAGCTTTTGATACAGCCATAAAGACGCTGGACGATAATGAGCCTAAACTGAAAAATGCTCTGCCGCAGCAGATTTTCACGAAAACAGCCCTTGAACCGGGAGTATTGAAAAGCGTAGTGGATGAGATAAACAAGATAGACCCTCAGAAATTTAATGACCACGACCTCATAGGACGTGTATATGAGTATTTTTTGCAGGCTTTTTCCATCAACGCAGACAAAGAAGAAGGAGAGTTTTATACGCCACATTCTATCGTAGAGCTTATCGCCTCACTTATTGAACCTTTCGACGGGACAGTCTATGATCCTTGCTGTGGTTCCGGAGGCATGTTTGTCCAGGCGGCAAAGTTCATAGAGGCCCACGGCGGAAATACGAAAGCCGTCAACGTCTATGGGCAGGAATCAGAACCGGCAACTTATCGCCTTGCAAAGATGAACCTGGCTATCCGAGGCATCTCTTACCATTTGGGCGATAAAGCCGTTTCCACATTCTCTGATGACCAGCACAAGGAACTCAAGTTTGATTACATCATGGCGAACCCGCCGTTCAATTTGAAGAAATATGCCGAATACGGAGGTTTTGAAACCGATACCCGATGGCAAGGCTATGGAGTACCGCCTACCAGTAATGCCAACTATGCGTGGATTCTTCACATACTTAATAAATTGAATGTTAGTCGTGGAATTGCAGGCTTCCTGCTTGCCAATGGTGCTTTGGATGACAGTGATACACTTGAAATACGTAAGCAGCTAATCGAAAGTGATAAGGTAGAGGCTATTATCGTTTTACCGCGAAACATGTTCTATTCTACCGATATATCTGTCACTCTTTGGATATTGAACAACAACAAGAAAGGCGGGCCGTGGCACGGAAGGCAACTTCGCAACCGCACAGATGAGATTCTGTTCATCGATTTGCGGACTTGGAACAGTAATATATACGAGAAGAAATATGTCCGTCTGGCAGAAACGGAAATAGACAGAGTACGTCAAATATATTTCAACTGGCAAACCGAAAATTTTGCTGAGTATGCCGAGCCGGAATTATACTATGCTGCGCATCGTGATGAAATCCGGAAAAAGGGATATTCCCTCGTACCCTCCAGATACATTGAGTTTATAGACCGAGACACGGAAATAGACTACAAGGCTGCTCTTTCCGAAATGAGTCATAAATTTGACGCGCTGAAGAAAAGATGGGATGCGAACGAAACGGAACTCGTAAACGCTTTCAAAATTTTAGGGTATGGAAAAGAATAAGTTGCAACATCGTGACATAACAACCGATAAACTCTTTGATGACATTCGGAATATCATAGAACAAGGTCGGAAACAAGCATACGCAGCAACCAACCAAATTGCGGTACTTACCTATTGGCATATCGGACGACGTATAGTGGAAGAAGAACAGCATGGAGAGGCTCGTGCGCAGTATGGTACTCGGTTGATTAAAACATTGGCCGAACAGCTGATGCCTAAATACGGCAATACGTTCAGCAAGCGAAATTTGGATTACTTTCGCCAATTTTATCTGTGTTTCAATGATTTGGAGATTGTGAACACGCGTGTTCACAATCTGACTTGGTCGCACTTCCGCTCAATTATACAGGTTGCAGACCCTAAGGCCAGAGAGTGGTACATAAAAGAGGCATCGGAACAGATGTGGAGTGTAAGGACACTCAATCGCAATATTGGTACACAATACTATGGCCGCCGTATGGCTTGTGTAAGGGAAGGATTGGCGTTACCTTCTCCCGATATTGAAGCCAATGATCCATTGGAGTATATAAAGAGTCCGGTAGTTGCTGAGTTTTTAGGTTTCCGCAAAGATAGCAAATATGACGAGAACCAGTTGGAACAAGCCTTAATAGACCATCTGCAACAATTTATCATGGAATTGGGGCGCGGGTTCGCTTTTGTCGACAGGCAGAAACATATTTCAACGGATACCGGTGATTTTTACATTGACCTCGTATTCTATAACATCAAGCTCAAGCGTTATGTGCTGTTTGAATTGAAAACACATCCTCTGACGCATGCGGATGTGGGACAATTGGACATGTATGTACGGATGTATGATGACCTTGTAAAAGATGAGAATGACAACCCAACCATAGGTATATTGCTTTGCACCGAGACCGATAAGGTGATGGCTAAATATTCTGTCCTTAACGGTAGTGAGCAACTTTTTGCTGCCAAATATATGGCCTATATGCCGACGGAAGAAGAGTTGAGCAGGGAAATAGAACAGCAAAAACGTTTCTTCTTGGAACAACACGGAAAGGAGGAATGATATGGGGATAGATCATGTAAAATGGGTTAGGCTCGGAGATTATATCGAGCAATGTGATGAAAGGAATCACAATAATAAATATGATATAGAGGCTATCAAAGGGATTAGTACCAGTAAAACTTTTATTGATACTAAAGCCAATCTTGATGGTGTACCTTTACAATCATATAAATTGGTTGCACCTAGATATTTTGCATATGTTCCTGACACGTCAAGACGAGGAGATAAAGTTGCCTTGGCTTTTAATGACAGTTCTTGTACATATTTGATTTCCTCGATATATTGCGTATTTAAGGTCTCTGTTTTGGACAAATTAAGTCCAGAATATTTGTACCTATTTTTCCTTCGCCCGGAACTTGATCGATATGCCCGATACAATTCGTGGGGAAGCGCACGAGAAGTGTTCTCGTGGGGAGATATGTGCAATACAGTGATTCCTCTTCCATCCATTACCGAACAACAAAAAGTGGTGAATGCGTGGAAAGCTTTTCGGGAAATCAAAGAACAAAACGAGGCTAAGGCTGCTCCGCTTATGCAACTCTGCCAGAGCTATATTCAAGAATTGAGGCATAAATATCCTTTGCAGGAGATTGGATCGTACATTGAAGAATGCAATGAACGCAATTTGAATGGCAGATTTACAGAAAAGGAAGTTCGTGGAATAGCTACATCGAAAGGTTTGATAGAAACGAAAGCGAATTTGGATGGGGTCTCGTTAAATTCATATAAATTGGTAAAGCCTAAAGAAATCGCTTTTGTACCCGACACCTCTCGTCGTGGAGATAAAATGAGTTTAGGATTGAACGATTCAGATAAAACTTATATTGTTTCATCTATTTCGTCTGTATTCAACGTGGATGAAAAAAATATTTTACCAAATTTTCTTTACCTATGGTTCTGCCGTCCAGAATTTGACCGATATGCCCGTTTCAATTCGTGGGGAAGTGCTCGTGAGGCATTCTCATTTGAAGATATGAAACGCTGCAAGATACCTATTCCACCCATTGACGTTCAGCGTGCAATCGTCAATATCTATAAATGTGCCAACGAAGCCAAACAGATAGCCGAAGACGCCGATCGGCTTTCACGTGAAGTTTGTCCGGCATTGCTTCAACATGTCATACATTCTTAAACAGCAGCGATTATGGCAAACAAAGGGAAATATTATGAAAGTCAATTCGAGGAAGCAACTGTCGAACTTCTCCGCGAGGCACATTGGCAACATACATTTGGTGATGACATTCACCGTAAATATACCGACCCGCTCATTGAAGAGGATTTAAGGAATTTTCTCTCCGTTCAATACATAGATAAAGATCTGACCACCACCGAGTTGGACAGTATTGTCGCCAATCTACGCAATGCAGGCGGCCAGAATGACTATTATGCTCTTCGAAATACTTTTTTGCTCTATCGTGACGGCTATGATTTTGCATACAACGATGGAAGAAACAATCCTTTCCGCTTGGAATATATCGACTTCGAGCATCCCGACCATAATATTTTCCGCTGTGTCAATCAGTTCGTCATGGAACAAGGCCGCGAGAACCGTCGCCCTGATATTCTGCTTTTTGTAAACGGCATACCTGTCTGCATCATCGAATTGAAAAATCCAACTAAGCAGAATGCCACGATACGCGATGCCCATACACAGATTTGCACACGTTATATGCGGGATATTCCAGCATTGCTGAAATATTGTGCTTTGGCAGTTATCAGCGACGGAGCAAAGAATGCTTTGGGTACGACATACACACCATTTGAATTTTTCAACGAATGGAAAAAGATTGAGAATGAGGACAAAGCCGGAAAGGGCCTTGATACGCTTCGCACGCTCATTCGCGGAGCACTTTCACCAGAACGCATCTTAGAGATATTGCGTGATTATGTCTATTTCCCCGACCCGACAAAAGAAGATGACACGACTGAAATCGTATGCCGTTATCCTCAGTTCTTTGCTACGCGCAAACTGCGAGACCATATCCTGAATCATTTGCGTTCTGTCGGAGGTGATGGTAAAGGTGGTACATATTTCGGAGCTACAGGGTGTGGGAAAACTTATACCATGCTGTTCCTTGCACGCCAATTGGTTTTGCGATGCAGAAAGCAACTGGATAGCCCTACGATTCTCATCATAGTAGACCGGGAGGATTTGGAGACACAAAGCGGGAAACTGTTCTGTCGCTCGAAGCAGTATCTTGAAGATGAAGCTGTAAAAGTCTTTGAGACAAGAAAAGAGCTTGCAGAAGAAATGAGCACGCGTAAAACCGGAGGTGTCTATATCACGACTATCCAGAAATTTGCAGAAACCACAGGGTTGCTGACAGAACGCTCCAATGTCATTTGCCTAAGTGATGAAGCCCATCGCTCTCAGAACAATATCGAATCGAAACTATCCATACAAACCGAAGGAGAAGTCGATAAGATAGGAGCGAAAATCACATACGGATTTGCTAAATACTTGCGAGATGCGTTGCCGAATGCTACTTATGTGGGGTTTACGGGAACACCCATTGACGAAACTATACATGTATTTGGAAAAGTTGTAGACCAATATACAATGAAGGAGTCGGAAGATGACGGCATCACAGTTCCAATTAAATATGACCCTCGATTGGCTCGTGTGTTCCTCAATAAAGAACAGGCAGAGAAAGTAGAAGAGTATTACCGCCTATGCGCAGACGAAGGGGCAACGCCGGAGGATATTGCCAAGAGTAAGGCCGCTATGTCAAGTATGGAGGTGATTATCGGTGATGAAGATGTGTTGCGTCGGGTGGCCAAAGATATTATCGACGACTATAAACGCCGAACAGAGACAACCGACCGTCTGCAAAAGGCCATGATTACTTGTGCAGACCGTAAGATAGCATTCAGGCTATATAAAATCATGCGGGAGATGCAGCCCGATTGGTTCGAAAAGAAAAAAGCATTGAACGAACTTATATTGACAGCGGACGAAAAGAATAAGTTGAATGACATCGCATTTGTCAATATGGTTATGACCAGAGATAAGGACGACGAAAAGGAACTTTACAATCTGCTTGGAGACAAAGAATATCGTAAATTCCTTGATGCAGAATTCAAATCGGAGAAATCGAATTTCCATATTTCTATCAACGTAGATATGTGGATTACGGGATTTGATGTGCCTTGCCTGACCATGCTTTATAATGACAAACCGCTATCTAAACATACGCTTATTCAGACTATTTCGCGTGTCAATCGTAAATTCGGCACAAAAGAGTGTGGCTTTATCATCGACTACATCGGCATCCGCGAAGAGATGAAAAAGGCCATGAAAAAATATGGTGGCGAAGTCGGACCACAGGAAGATTTGGATGTTGCACATGAAGTATTGCAAAACGAACTGCAACTTTTGCAAGAGAGACTGTCTGGGTTGGTATTCGACCGTTTTTTCGGGAACAATGACCTTGCCCGACTTCAGTTTATTCAGGAAGCGGCTGAATATATCCTAGCTAATAGTGTTGAACGGAAAGGTGAGGTTTCTTTCCTCAAGCTTTTTAAGGAACATGTCAAACGCCTACGTTCTGCTTATAATATCTGTAATCCCGCTGGTATTCTGACTGAAGAAGAGGTCGCGTGGAGTCAATGCTTTATGGGAATCTGCTCGTATGTGAACAAAATGACTGCCGCAGAGCACGACACGGAAAGCATGAACAGGCATGTGGAACAGATGGTTCAGGAAGCAATTCTTGCAAGTGGTGTGGAACGAGTAATGAATGAAGGTGTTGAAGAAAATATTTTCAGCGACTCATTCGCCAAAGAGGTGGAAGATATAAAGATGCCATTCACTAAGTTCCAAATTTTATGCAAACTCGTAGCCAAAGCAATCAGAGCATACAGCCGGACAAACAAGATACAAGCCGAACATTTCCAGAAGATGCTTGAAGATACAATAGATGCCTATAATACAAGGGACAAGTTGACATTTACCAATGAAGTGACACAGAACGTGGTGAATGATGTATGTGACATTGTTTCATACAAAATCAATGGATTGTCGAACAAGTTGATGGACATTCTGAAAGAACTTAAAGCTGACAGTGAGAAATTCAAGATTTTGGGTATTACTTTCGAAGAGAAAGCTTTCTTTGATGTCCTTGTCGAAGTTAGGGACAAACACGGTTTTGAGTATGCGGATGAGCGTTGTATTGAGTTGGCAAAGAAAATCAAGACTCTGATTGATGATACCGCTGTTTATGCCGATTGGCTAAATAACGACAACCTGAAAAACAAACTCGCCAGTCAGCTTACTTATCTTCTTTACAAAGAGGGGTATCCTCCTCAATGGGATGAAGAGGTATTTCAGAAAGTTCTGGTACAGGTAGAGAATTACAAGAAATATGAATAAACTAAATAGAACAAGTTGACATGCAACCAATATACATAGATTTACACATACATACTTCAGAGAATGCAAATAATCTGAATACTAACTACGATATAGCAGAATTGGTCGGTCAAATAAAGAAACTAAATGGAGACAGTCCGTTTATGATTTCGTTAACAGATCACAACACCATTAACAAATCTGCCTATTTGAAGGCCCAAAACCTGGGTCTTAACTTAATTATTGGTGTAGAATTACACATTCAAAATCGGGCTGAGGCAAAATCGTACCATTGTCATATATATTTTAATGCTCCTATAGAAGATGCTGTAATAGATTCTCTAAACGAAATTCTAGATGAGCTATATCCTAATAAATTACCAGACCGAAATGACCTCAATACGCCAGATATCCAAAAAATCATTAATAGTTTTGACACATTTGATTTCATCTTACTACCACACGGCTCACAAAAACATGGAGCATTTAATTATAGCATCAACGATGGTGAAAATTTAGATAATGCTATCAATAGGAGTATATATTATAATCAATTTGATGGTTTTACATCAAGAAGTACCAAAGGGCTAGAGGCAACTCATCGATATTTTGAACGACTCGGAATATCGGAGTTCATTAATCTTGTGACTTGCTCTGACAACTATTCTCCCAGTATATATCCTCGTTCGCATAGCGGTAATGATGATGATTTCATCCCAACATGGATGTTTGCGCAACCAACATTTGATGGATTACGACTTTCGCTTTCTGAAAGTACAAGACTTGTGGCTAGTCATGAGAAACCAATACGACGAAGTGATTATATTGGGCATGTAGAATTGCAGAATGAACATATAGATGTGAATGTAAACTTAACCGAAGGTCTGAATGTCGTAATTGGCGGATCTTCATCCGGGAAAACTTTATTTGTGGATTCGTTGTATAGAAACATTCATCAGGATTTTGATGGTTCGAAATATACAGAGCGTTATGGCGTAGAGAATATGATTGTAGAGAATACAAGCGGAATGACCCCATATTATATATCTCAAAACTTCATAGCAGAAAATATTTCGGATAATAATGAAAAAAGTATTGATAAGATAGAGATATTAAGAAATATATTTCCTGCAGACGATGAGATTAACCGTAGTATTACTGCAGGTCTAAATAAATTACATGAGGTAATTAATGAAATGTTGCAGTATGTAGAAAAAATAGAAGACAGTGAGCGAACATTGAATGCGTTACCTAATCCAGGACAATTGATTGTCACTGGAATAGTGAAAAAGAATGTTTTGAATATATTGTTACCAACGGCTGAAGAAGAAAGTGCTGTTAAGTATCCTTCAAGTCAGTATAAAAGCGACTTAGAGGCAATAGAGTCTATTAGAACTTTTTTAGAGAATAATCCTTTGGTTGAAGATGCAAATAAAGAGATTGATTCTATAAAAAGGAAACTTGCCTTAGCTGCAAAAGCTTATACGATGTTTGATGATGTGGCTACGGTTGTAAAAGAACACAAACAAGTTGTAGACAGAATACTGAAAGATGAACTTGGACAGCAGCAATCCCGCATCACAAACAAGGATAGTTTACTTAAAACTGTAGGTGAATATATAAAAGCTCTTACGGGCTTCAAGCATTGTAAACAAGAGTTGATTAAAACAAAATACTCTTTTCAGACTAGAGAGATAGAAGCAAGAGGACATAAATTGTCTGTTATTAACAACTTTAGCTTTAACGAGAAAGTACTAGTAGATGCATTGAAATACTGTTTAAAGTCTAATATCAATACTATTGCAGATGTTACTCCGTGGAATTTGATGAGCCGTTATTTCAAGAAAAATCCCAATGTCGAATCATACAACGATATGACTCAGAAAGTATATACGAAATTGATGGAGTTAAATACACGTTCGTATAAGATTGTGACAAAAGACGGAAAAGATTTTAATAATTTGAGTCCAGGATGGAAAACGGCAATTTTGTTGGACTTAATACTAGGGTATGAACAAGATACTGCGCCCATTATTATTGATCAGCCAGAGGATAATTTGGCTGTGAAATATATAAATTCGACATTAACAGAAACTATCAAAGCTGTAAAATGGAGTAAGCAAGTGATTATGGTAAGCCACAATGCAACGATACCTATGATGGCAGATGCCCAAACAATTGTTGTTTGTGAAAACGATGGAAACAAGATAACCATTCGCTCTGCATCATTAGAAAGCGAGGTCTTCGGACAAAAAGTATTGGACTATATTGCTGATCAGACTGATGGTGGTAGGACATCAATCAAAAAAAGAGTCAAGAAGTATAATTTTAAAAAATACAATTAATATGAAACTGAAATTCAATAAAACAGAGGACGGTGATATTGCTGCTGTAATTCTTGATAATACAAAGCAGGAGGTGTTCTCGTACATCAAAATGATTGCCGCCCTTCTTGATGGACAGCCTATCGAATGTGAATATGGTGAAGGGATAACCCCAGAAGAACAAGAACAGATAAAAAGTTTAAATGATGCCATATGGAAAAAAGTACATCCCGAAGGAGAAAATGGCGAGATGAGTCTTTTTAATTAATATTTGGATATACATAGTAAACGAAGTAGCATCTACTATATAGTCATATATATGAAATATAATCAGAAAATGGAGAAATACCTTGCTCCATTTTCTGATATGCAAGTGCTAGTTCAATTATCTATTTCTACTTCGAATTTTAGTATGTTTTACTATTCGTGACGCTTGAAGTAAACATCTACGACGATATGCATCTTCCTCCTCGTCAGGTCTTCGACCATCCCAAGGGAGGTCTGAGGTCGAACCTCCACCACCAGAGGAAATCGGTACAGGCTGGCCACCAATGAGTGCATCGGCAACGGCAAAAATCAGGTTGCGAATAGATGGTATAGCCAGCTGTTCAAGCAGTATATTCAGTTCTGATTTCAAACTTTCGTTTGTGTCAAAAAGGGATTTATACTCCCGTCTCAGCTGATAAAGTTCCCCATAGTCCGCCAATACATTGCGCTGGGCGGCTTCAACCTGTCGTGCCGCATCATTTCTGTACAGGGATTCTATCTTGCGGACAATCTCGGTAAAATGTTTCTCTATATGTCGATTCTGCCGTTCAACCCACTTCTCCGTACCGAACAACGGTACTTTTTCGGTAATTTGCGGTGGCGTGAAATCTATCTTGTGATTACGGAACGGCTGGACAACCGAACGTACTTTTGTCGCATCTGCGGTCAGCCGCTCTAACTCTTGTTCTTTTATGTGGAGTTTGTCAGTCTTGTCTTCAAGTTTGGCCTGATACTCGGTAATGAGTTTCTGTATATCCGCTTTTTGCGCTTCATACCTGTCAAGTGTAATCCTGCCTGAAGCCAGTTCCTTTTCCGCCTCTTCAAGCTGCAGCCTATAACTGAAAATATTTGATTCCAAATGCCGCATCATGGATTGAAGTCCCTTGACAGCTTTCTCAGCCTGTTTGGCTTCCTTGGTCAGTTTGCGGATATAGTCGCGCTTGTGCAGGTGTTGCACATTGCGCCCGTCAATACTGTCCCCACGTTCCAGTCCGTACTTGCTGCCGACATCTTCATATAGTGAAGTGTGCATTTCTTTTAATATCCGACCATATTCAAAGCGATCTTTCCCGAACTTTGCCGACCACATCACACACTCCCTTCCGCTTTTGGGGCGAATACCGACCGGAACAATCAAGGCATGGATATGCGGACTGCTCTCGTCAAGATGTACTTGAAACCCGACAATGTTTTCCTGTCCGTATCTGTTGGTACACCAGTCATAGACATCCTTTGCCCAATCTTCGATTTCTTTGCAACGGTACAGGTGACTGTTATCCGCTCCTTTCTCCAGATTGACGGACTGGTTTCCGAATGCCATCTCAAGTGTACGGTCATGATTACCCCCGAAGACAAATTTCGCACAACAATTCGGTTGAATCTTACTGTCCGGCTTGAAAGGCTTCCAACCTAACTCGGCCAGTCGTTCCTGTAAACGGACTTCAAGCGTTTTCTCTTGATAGCCTAACGGATGAGCTTTCCCATCTGGCCCGATCTCGAAATTCAACTTCATTCTGGTCTTGTCGTAGTGATTGGTCGGATCCTGATTCTTTCTGTCAATCTTGTCGTCATTCCAACGCCTTTCGTTTTCATTCGCCTCTGCTGTGCCAAACGACTTCCCTGCTTCAACATGCATGGCCTATTTAATATCTGTGTTCATATAGGGTATTCTTTTGATAAATGATTAATATTTGAGCTTGCTCTTGTGCCAGTCCGCTCTGCGGGACAATGACCGGATTTTATTGCCGCCAGGCAAAAAGTCCTTATTTGTTAAGGACTTAAGGACTTTAAGGACTTTTTATAAATCCACGGAACAAGTTCCTTTACTATTCAATAAGTTCCAGATCCAGTTCATCAATGAGCAGCTGCAAAGCCGGGTTACGCTGTATCATCCTCGCGAGAATCATCTGTGGCGTGTCCTCCATCAGCAGGAAATCGGCGATGTCCAGCCCTGCCTCGCGCTGCTCATCGGTCGCCATCTCTTCCAGCAGGTCGGAACAGGTAACAGAGTTACAAATGGACTGTAGCATCCGAGCCTTGCGATGCCATTCATCCGTCGCCTTGAGGTCGGGAAAGAGAACCACCTCACGTCCTTTAAGCACCTGCATGGCCTCGCTTTTGAAACTGCCGTACATCCCTCCGGTGGCGAGCCACACCAAATCCGGAATGAACAGGGCTGCAACCAATGTCGTCTTCTCGCTTTCTACAATGCCGACAGTTCTTGCTGAGGATGAAATGTCAGCCAGCAGATGCTCACCGAACAGGCACTGCTTCATGTGGAAGTCCGGTATCTTTTTCACTGAATGTACCCAGCTGACCTGATTGAAGGGCTGTTTGACACGGTGTCCGGTCTTTGCATCATAACCCATAATCTTGCCTGCCCGGATATCACCGTTGATGTCTATCTGTCAGAACACGGTCGCACCGTTCCACATCTTGGATGTGCCGACTTTATAGAGATTGAACAGCCTGTCCGTTTTCTCCTTGCCTGCCACAGCGGCAAGGTATCGATACAAAGGGTTGATGTCAAACCTCTGCATAGACTGCTCCACCCAAGCATAGGGAAGATAAGAAATCTGAGGTTGGGGGGCAGGTGATGGATTTACTACCGGTTTTATGACTGTTGATGCAACATTGCCATACCTGTCCTGCCCGGTCAAATTTTCCTTGACATCAGGTTTGTCATAAAAATATTCTTTGGGCGCATAGTGGTAGCCACAACTGTTGATGTGGTCGCATTTGCCCACATTGCAGGGAAATGAAACCTGTCTTTCCTCGTCAATGTATCGGGTAAAACAGGCTTTCCTGCCGCATCCGGGACAGGCGGTCTTGCTGCCCGGTCTGTATTTCTGGAGATGGAATCTGTATTCACTCATAGCTCTGTCTTTTTGATTCCTGCAAGCCGAAAGGCCGTTTGCAGTCTGCAGTCCTTGCAGTTTTGCAGGGATTCTCCGCTTTCTGTGTCCAGAAACTGCAAGACTGAAAAAACTGCAAGCTGCAACAGGGAGTATTTCATTGCAGTCTTTGGTTGATTATTCATATTCGTGTGTGGAAGACTTGCCGGATTCATACATGACTTTCTCGTAATGCCCGGCCTTTGCTTTCCGCAGAAGCCGGCTGTAGCATAATTCCTTGAGATAGTTCATCACCGTGCGTTCACTGACCCCCTGCCGCTCCTTGCCTATGGCAATGGCCGTCTTGGTATCGAATGTGCCAGGCAACATCGGCAGCAGTACCTTCGGCGGGTCTTCACAGGTGTCGTTCGCCACGAAAGAGCGGATGCGGACATATGAATCCTCGAAATAGTCATTCAGACATATGGCGGCTTTCACCGATACCATATCCACAAATTGCAGATGGCTTTCATCGGAAGCATACCGCAGGACTTGGATTATCAGGGCCAGCCGTGCCACATGAGCAGGATGTTTCATCTCCCGGCTGTCCACCTCGGCATCGTCCTCTATCCGGTTGATTCGCTCCACCTTCCTGTTCCACCAGGAGAAGAAGTGTTCCTTGGCCTCCTTGTCCATAGACAGCACACGAGGCTTCCTCTCTTCCGCTTCAGTATCATAGTCCAAGGCAAGAACCTTGTCCAATATGCGTTCCCAGCGCGCCGCAGCCAAGGATGTCATCTCCCCGTCATCGTCCCGGTTTACCCATTCTGACATTCGGGACGATTTGGGCAATACGAACAGGATGCGGTCAAGCAGTCCGTTTTCCTCGAATCCTTTTCTAAAAAGTTCATGCACACGCTTGGTCTGTGTAGTCCCGATGATGTTGATGCACGGATGTTCTATGTGTACAGGAACGGAATTGCTTACCCTTGTCACGTCCAAAGCCCCGCCACTCCATGCGGTAAGCAGCCGTTCTATGAGCTGACCGTTCGTGTAGCGGTTGGCGGAATTGAACATGCCCATTATCTCATCCACCAAGATGACCACGCTTCGGGGATTGTTATTGTGTGTCAGCAAGAGCGATTCGGGAGTGAAGTCGGACACGATGGTACGTTTCAGGACAGGCTTCCTTCCGTTTTCTCCTGCCGCTTTCCATGCTTCCATTTCTGTTTCATACATCTTAAACAGGGCATAGTCGTGTTTTCGGATAGGGCGGTATGCCGCCTCCAGCGGTGGGGTCTTGCCCAGTCCGGGCCTGCCTACCAGGATGACATACAATGCACCGTTGCTCTGCCAGTCGCCTTTTATGCGGATGCGGTATGTGCCGCCCAAAGCCGCAGACACAGCCGACAGCATGGATGTTGCAATGAACTCAATCTTGTAGTTCTCGTATTTTGCCATGTCAAGTATGATTGGCTGCACGCTCTGGGGAAACACATCCAAGGGAAATCCCGTATCTTCGGTATGTTCCGCTTCCATGCGTATCCGGTTGCACAGTTCAAGCCGGGTGTTCCTGATGTCAGCCATTTCTCTTCTTGCAATAGGATGTCACACTATCAGACTTGCCTCCCGTCTGCACACGGCGCACATCGGACTTGGCATACATGTTCTTGTTGCCGACCTTGATGGGGACAAGATAACCGCGCTTCGCCCACAGGTTGAGCGTACCCTCGCATACGTTCAACAGCTCACGGACTTGTTTCGTATTCAGCCAGCCTTCTTCCGCTTCACGCTGCATGGCTGCTTTCCGTTCTTCCTGCTGCGCCATGATGGTGCGCTGCACGATGGACTCCGCAAACATTTTAAGGTCTGTGGATGTGACTTCCAGTTTCACGTTCGCTCCCAGCTCGACCAGATTTTCTATCGTAATCATAAATATCAGCTTTTGAAGTTTTTGACGCCCATCTTCAAAAGTTCCCTGATGCTCCGCTTCCGATGGCTTATAAAAGAGAAGCACCGCCGACCCTCGGGAAAAGGATTGACGGTGCAAAAGTATATATGAATTAAAACGGATTGATATATAGTGGATTGTCTTGAATTGTCATGACGATTCAAGTCTGTATGACCATATGAAACGGCTTTGTTTTACCCTATTCTGCCACATCTGTTTCGTTGTCCGTGTCAGTAATATCTCTGATTGACTTCACTAATGTTCGGAACAGTTCCCGGTTCTCGTCACTTTCGATAAGCAGTGCCGACTGGTCTTTGCCCTCCTTGATAACATGCCTAGCCGTTTTCAGGAATCCGACCGCCTGCCGTATGGCACTCTCGCTTTTCAGCGTCAGCAAGTCCGGGAACTGCAAGGTCAGTCCTGTGCTGTATTCCTTGGCCGTATGCATACCGGCAACCAGGCGCAATTCCTTCAATACATAGAATGGCAGTGCCTGATGGACGGCACTTGTATTGACAGTGACAAAATTGCGGATGCAGCTTATAACAGCCTCCTTATTTCCACAGGCAAGATATTCTGCAAGTGGCCGTTCCTGTATCTTTTTCTTTCCGGCTGTACGTTGTGCTACATCTGCATCAGTTACCACATCTGCGATATTTCCATTGTCAGTTTTCATTTCCTCCGCTACAGACTGCAACGCCCATTCACCGATATTGCCTTTCCTGATAGCATCGTTCATGGAAAAATATCTGTCCCAATCGGCTTTGGTGCGGAAACCGTTCCTGATGGATACATCTATAATCTGTCTGGCAACAAAAGAGCAGCTTTGCCTGTCGGCGTTGTCCGCTTTCGGGTGCTTCATCTGCCTGTCTATCATGCCGACCATCGCCTCGAAACTCTTGCCGTAATACAGCCAGCTCAATACAAGAGGTGCGGATAAGGTTACGCCTGGCTCTTTGGGCTTGCCGCTAAAAAAGGATTTCACCCTGTTCCATAATGAAGTCTGTACCGAATCGTGTGAATTATTGTTTTCCCTTTGCTTCTGAAACGTCTCCACAATCTGTTTTGGCACAGATTCCTCCTTGAACAGCAGGTCTATATCGTTGAAATCATCCCTACTGTCATCGTTCCAGCATAATTCCCATTCCGTTTTGATTTTAGGTAGTTGTTTGAATATAGTCCGACAGATGGCAAGATACTGCCTTTCGTCACCGTTTGTCATCAGGCGTGCGAAACGGCTGTATTCCTCCCTATGCGTGTTCTTCCACTGGAGAATGTCTGCCTTGAACTGTTCGTATGTCGGTTTATGCTCGTCCATATTCATGCTGCTTTATCTGGTTGAATATAAAAAAGAGTATAGGAAATGAGGGAAACGGTCAGGTCAATCCAGCAGGTTTACCAGCTCCTTCTTCATCTCGTCATCAATCTTGCGGTATCTGGCGAAAGCCCGGCTGCCTTCCGAGTGTCCCGACATGGAGGCAATCAGGTTCGGGTCTTTGACCTACTTGTACAGGTTCCCGATGAAGGTCTTCCTCGCCGTGTGGGTGCTTGCCACCTCGTACAATGGTTTTGCCACATCCTCGCGCGTCTTCGGGTCAAGGACTCTTACCATGCGGTCGATCCCCACATACTTGAGGATTTCCTTTATCTTTTTGTTGTAGCCGAAGTGCGAGAACCGTGGAAGCAGCACGTCTTTCAGATCCTTGTACCGTTCCAGTATATCCAGTGCCTTTTGGTTGAGCGGTACCCGTATCGTGTTGGCGTGTTCCAGTTTGGTCTTCTGCGGAATATACTCCACACAACCGTCCACGATATTAGCCTTGGTCAGCCTGTTCAGGTCGCTTACACGGCAACCGATCAGACATTGGAACATGAAGATGTCACGGTAGACCGGATAGCAGGCTCCCATTCCGCTCAAATCGGCATAATAAACCTTGTCACGCTCTTCAAGGGTCAGGTAAAATGGGTCGCCATACATCGGCTGTGCAATCTGGTACTGGTCAAAAGGGTTGTTTCGTGTAAGGCCACGTTTGATGCACCATTTGATGACGGTGCGTATGCGGTACAGGCTTCCCGACATGCTGTTCTCGGAACGTACCTGCTCGACATTGCGGCGGACCTCGTTCTGGTAGAGCACGGGATACATGCCAACGTACTTGTGTTCCTCCTGCAGCCAGAATTTGAAATCCCTTATGTCATCAGCCGTGATGGAGTCAATGCAAAGATGGAAGCCCCTCTGGTGCATGACCTCATGGCGGAAACGCTCGTAACGGAGTACCTTGTTGAGATTGTCGAAATGGTGTTTCCGGCTTTCAAAAGCAAGTGGAGTCTCGTCAATATATTTTTGGATTTGGTATGACAACAGGTATTCTTCCGCCTTGTTTCCGCCCCTTGCGTTGATGTTGGGATGGTGGTATTCCTCTATCAGCCCTTTCAGCCAGCTGCCGTCCACGCCACGGTGGTATTCCTTGGTGATAAGGTGGGTTATCTGCTGGATGTCCCTGTCGAAGTTCATTCGCTTCTCTTCCGATACCAAAGCCACACGGGGCTTGTACCCTTGCCTCTCCGCGCTCCAATGGTTGGGGTTGATGGAAAGTTCGCTTGCTGCCTTGATGTCCACGCCACCAACATCACGGACACGGAAATAGACACGCGCCAGATCCGTCACGTTGTTCTTGGCAGATGTCTTTCTTATGAATGCCGTTACTTTCATATATATGTCCTTTTTGAATTTCCTAATTTATCATTTCTACCAGTTTGCGCTTCATGTCGTCGTCAATGGTGCGGTAACGCCTGAACGCCCTGCTTCCTTCCACATGTCCCGACATGGAGGCGATCAGGTTCGGGTCGGGCACCTGCCTGTACATGTTGCCTACAAAAGTCTTACGCGCCGTGTGGCTGCTGGCCACCTCATACAAGGGTCTTTGCACAGTATTGTAGCCGTGCGTGTCAAGGATGGTGACCATGCGGTCTATGCCGCAATGCTTCAGCAGTTCCCGTATGCCTAAATTATAAGTGTGTATGGGTTTGAACGGAAGCAATCTGTCCGCATTTGCATCATAGCGTTCCAATATCTTCAATGCCTTTTCATGCAATGGTACTCTGACTGTTTTTGCCTGGCATTTTTTTGTTTTCTGCGGCATATATTCTACAAAACCGTCCCTGATATTGTCCCGTGTCAGTCTGTAAAGGTCGCTGACACGGCAACCTATATAGCAGTGGAACACGAAAATGTCCCGGATGACTGCCAGCTTGGAATTGTCACTCAAGTCTGTATCATAAAGGATGTTCCTCTCTTCTGAAGTGAGGAAGAACGGATCGCCGTATGTCGGTTCCTTGCATCCATAGAGCGCATAGACCTCGTTGTCGCAATACTTCATCCTCTTGCACCAGTGCAGGAACGTGCAGAAAAGATTCATGATGTTGATGACGGTCGTGTTGGAAAGCGGCTTGGGCTTATGGTTGATAAGCATACGAGTGGCATAAAAATCGGGATGTTCCTGACGCAGCAGGTGTTCATTCACGACATAATCCCGGAAATCGTTCATCTGTTCCAATGTGACGGTCTCCACGAATAGGGTGAAATCGCAATTGCCCAATATTTCCCGTTGGTAATCATGGTAACGCGACATCTTGCGCTCGAAGCGTATGATATGCTCCTTGGTTCTCTCCGCACCGTCAAATTTTTCCAGATACTCATGGATGCGGCGGAGCAGGTTCGGGTGGTTGCGTTCGAAGGAACGGGCAGGGTACAGCACATCCTCTATGCCCTGCTTCAGCCATTTGCTGTCCGCCTTGTCCGAAAAGGAATTTTCCGCTCTCTCGATGATGGTGGCTATCTGTTCGGGCAGGCGTTTCTGTTCGGTAGCCGGAACAGCCGTCGTGCGTTTGTAGCTGAGGGTGTCGCTATCCCAATACTTGTCATATACGGTAAGTGGAGAGACTACCTTTATGTCCACATTCTTCTCCCGAACCCGGAAACAGATGTTCGATGTCGAAGAATCGCTCTTTTTCAGATATACGGAAACTTTCATCGGCAATACGTTTTTGATTCACGATGCAAAGGTACAATAATTCCCGTATATGTTCCCATATATCCCGAAGAAACTTGAAACGGATTAAAACAAATTAAGATGTCTGTCCCGAATCTGATACCACATAAAACACTGTGTATTAGTGGTTATATTTGCACTTGTTTGGCTTTTCTTTTCACTTTAGACTTTTCAAACACTATATTAAAACTTATATTGCAGTTCCACGCTTCGTGGTTTAATGTGGTACAGCCGATTGGGGAACGCATGAGGCTCATAGCCCAAATCAGGGTATGAGATGGAAATGCCTGCACAAGACAGCCCTATATATACTTCTTGCGGCTGTCCTTCTGACCGCCTGCGACCGCAAGGCGCACAATGACGGGTTCTGCTTCCCAGAAGGAGAGGGAGGGCTGATAACCGGACTGATAACCGACGAATCCGGTGTCAAGGTTGAAAACGCACACCTGCTCGTATTCGATGCCGATGATAAGCTGGTGTCACACGAGTATTTCGATGATGTGCGGAAAGTTGCGCTGCACGTCAAGAGCCTGCCGCAAGGACGGTACACCGTGCTTGCCCTGCTGAACGTTCCGGAGGACATACTCGGTTCGTACACAGCCCGTTCCACGCTCCCCGACATCACGCTCCCCGATTTCATCGAATGGCTGAAAGAGAATGCCTCAGACTATCCCGACCTGCTTTCAGGAACCGCATACGCCGACATCAAGGAGGGAGAGATAACCTGTATTACCATCAACCTATATACCGGAACGGAGGGTATCACGCTACCCGTATTGCGCCTCTCACTCGAACTTCCCGAACCGAGTCTGCCCGATTACATTCCCACGGCAACAAAGGCACGTTCCGCAGAAACAGCCTATGCCCTGCGTTGCGTGGTAGAACTGTACAAGCCGGGGACTGACGATAGGGTTTTGCGTAAGACGGTCAATCCCACCCTGCAAAACGGACGCTACATCGTTGAACTTGCGGCAAGCCAAGGCGAATACGACCTGCTCCTTTGGACGGACTACGCACGGACGGATGCGCCACTCACTGACACCTACTACAATACGGACGGCCTGCGTGCGGTAGGTATCGTCACCAATCCATATACAGCAAATACCGACGGCAAGGATGCGGTATACCATGCGCAAAGCGTCACACTGCCGCAGGAGGGGACGACTGTAAACGTGCAGATGCAGCGTCCGCTGGCGAAGTACCGCATACTCGCCACCGACGCGGAGGCATACCGCAAGCTGACGGAGACGGACGCAACGAAATATCCCCCGTTGGACGAACTTACCGTGACTGTGCAATACGAGGGCTTTTTCCCCTCGGAGTTCAACACGGCGAACGGCAAAGTGACGGATGCAGTGAGAGGCATAGCCTACACGACCGCTATCGCAGAGCCGAAAGCGGAAGAGCCTGCCATCGCCTCCGATTGGATAATGGCAAACGATGCGGAATCCTCCATAACCGCCACCCTTACCGTTACAGACAGGCAGGGAAATGTCATCAGCCGAACAAGCGGCATCTGCATCGGTTACAAACAGAACCACCTCACCACCCTTCGTGGCAAGTTCCTCACCGCAGGTATCGGCAGCGGTGGAATCACCATCGACACGGACTGGGAGGACATCATCATTGAGTTTTGAAACAAGAGTTATAACCCAATATTATTTACCGATTAAATTACAACAGAATGAAGAAGCAAATTTCTTTCTTGATGCTCGGCATCGCAGCGATGTTGGCATCGTGCAATCAAGACGAAGTGCTGCAAGGCATGGACAACAGCGGAGGCGTACAAACCGTTACATTGACTGCCTCTATGGGCGACATGAAAACCCGTGCCGTCTCATACGATAGCGATGACGATATTACCCAATGCCGACTTGAACTGTGGCAGGATAACGCACGTGTGGGCAACAGTATCGTGGGTGAAGTATCGGAAGACAAGCGAACATGCACCTTTACTTTCAGCGCAAAGCAGGGGGCTTACGATGTGCTGATTTGGGTAAGTGACGGTTCTTATACCGTTGATGACCTTTCCAACGTGACAGTAATCAGCGGAGGAAAACCGGGCATTGCCTACTACACGAAAATATCCGTAACGGAAATCAAACAAGGTTTGACTGCTGAACTTACTCATGCCGTGGCAAAAGTCACATTGAGGACTACCACCTCTTTGCTAGCCAATGCTACCGTTACAGTGACAGTTCCCACTTATTCAGCATTCAACGTAAACGAAGAAAAAGTTACGGGAGAGGTGGAAAACATGAACTTCGAACCTGCGGAAGTCACTGCCGAGTTGCCTAACGGGGGTGAGGTATTCTCTTTCTATGTGCTTGCTCCCGTGGCACAATCAATGGTTGCAGAAAACGTCACCATCGTTTATAACGAAGAAACCACTGCTGTTACCAATGTCCCTCTACGGGCAAACTACCGTACGGTATTAAGTGGCGACCTTGCCAAGTTGGCAAACGGTTCTTTGGCAGCCACAATTGACACCGATTGGGGCGGCAATGAATATTCCGGTTATAGTGAAGCCGTTGCCGGGGACGGAGAAATAACGACCTACGGCAACAATCAGATAACCGCAGACTTGATAAATCAGGCAATGGCAAACGGTGCCGAATTGACCATAAACGGCCCACTTGGCGCAACCGATATAACAAACATCAAGACATGGCTGGACACAAAAGCCACAGAGGATGCCACAACAAAATACACCCTCAATCTGAACGATATAGAGGAAATTCCCAGTGATGCCTTTAACGGATGCATCAACGTTTCAATCATTAAGATGCCAAAAGCCTCTAAAATAGGGAATGGCGCTTTCAAAAACATGTCAAGCCCGACACTCTATCTGATTTATGACGGTGATATGGAAGTGGGTGACTGTTTCGATGAAACCACAGCCTATGCAAGTCAAGACGCAGGCAAATACTCTATTTATATCAGCAGTAATCAGCAAAATGGGACATCATCCCCCGGACTAACTCCAAAAGGATTTATAGATAGCTATGTTATGTACACGTGGGGGAATGCAGAAGTATGGAATAGCTGGATTAAATAACGACAATTGAATAAACGTGACACTCCCACCACCGGAGGAGTTGTAATTCACCATCCAAAAAAATGAGGGCATGCTCGTGAGGAGTTGCCCTCATTTTTTTAGACACTTGCCAATAAAAATATTGCTATTTCAAAATATATCGCTATATTTGCAGACAAAGAGAGTTATTTGACAGCATAGCACCGCAAGACGCTGAAAATCGCACGGTTGCCAATTCGTTACTATTATTTCTCAAATACTCCGCTAAATGTTTATTCCTCAAATGGTTGTGTCAAACCGTTGAAAATCTAAAATAAAAAATACAGGATCTTGGTCCCCATTCTACTATTGGATAGTAGGAGTAGTGACTATGTGTGCCTTGATGTGGATGCTTCCTAACAATTATCCTAGAGAACCTTGGGAAAATATCATTAGAGTTTTACTTGGAGCATTGTTCATATTTCTCTTTTTTGTATGTCCAGTGTGGATGATTATTTCAGCAATACGCTATTGGAAGACAAAAGATTATATTCGTGCTACCGTGGCGGTATTAATTGCTTTGGCAATTTTAGAGAGTGTTTTATTTGGTCCTCTGTTAAGCATTGATTTTTGATTTCACTATTTGTTTTCTAAAAATTCTGACGAGTGACTGGAAAGAAAAAAGGAGCTGCTGAACAATAAAATTGATCATTCCCGGCAAGCAAAAAAGTTATAAATCTCAGTTGAAACGGATAAAAGATGGTGATTAATATAATTTTTTTCTGGATATTAGTTGTTTTTGGAGTTATTGTCAGCTTATATAATTGGATAATAGTGTTTAACTGTGTAATAAAATCCAAAAATTCATCTTGTATTCCTCTATTGGGCGGTGGAGCAATTGTTTTAGCTATGAATCTTCCTGGAATAGATATGGAAGAATACGAATCTATTCCCTTATTATTGGATTATGGATGCATTCCTCTTTTTGTCCACACGTTTTTTTCCTTTATATATAAAATGTTGAAGGGATTATTTAAATAGAGTAAAAAACAATTAGCCAAAAGGATCGTTTTTAACAGTTTTTCATCAAGGGTATTTGCATATAGCAGAGTGCGGATTGACCGAGGAAATGCCGGATTCGTGCGCAGTTACATCTGGGACCCTTCGGAACTGGCGGCTGTGCGCATCCTGCCCATGACGCGCCGGGAAGCGAACGGGATGCAGGAGAAAGAGCATCTCTACTGCGTGCACGACGCGATGAGAAACATCACCTCTCTCTTCGGGATAGCGTATATGGCCGCCGTATTCAGTACGAATACCAGCCGTATGGAGGTCTGATCTCGTCGGAAGGCAATATGGGGGAAGAAAAAGGGTTCCGCTTCTCGAGCGAATACATGGATGGCGAATTGGGGCTGGTTTATCACAGTGCTCATCGGTATCAATTCGTTTGATATCTTTGGAACAGCCTCATTCCTGTTGGAAATCTGCCAACGGGGATTGGAAAGAGATGAGTATTCATGCAGAGTGAGTTTTGTAAGTTTTGTTGAGGAAGCCTTTTGGAATTCTGTATGGAATTCAAGCTGCATCCGGTATGTTCCGGGTGCAGTTTTTGTGTAGACAGGTTTAGAAAGACTTGCCGCTATCCGCCTTCCGGGAAGAACGGAAGGCGGGAGCGCAGCCGGAAGAATTAATTTTTTCTTAACAAGAAGAAGGAGGAAGTTAACTACCCAGAATGGGATTTCCGGATATATTGAGGCAATGTTTTTACATTATATTAAACATCGCCGGTTCGTTCCGGGACTCCGTATCTGCCATAGCGGTTTTTCCGTGAAATTTTTTCAAATGAAAAAGAAAAACGGCATAAGATAATATTTTTGTTTCCATATATGTTGGAATGGTTTGAATTTAAATTTCATAAAATATCATGATGGAATCATTGTTGGGTTTTATCTTTTGTCTATTGAGCGGAATATTCTGTTTTTGGCTCTTTTTCAAATGCGTCGACTGGTTTGAAAAAATCTAAAACTGCGCCTGTCTATGTATACACTATTATTTGTGATTAGCTTAATTGTGTTCGGTTATTTGATGTATGTCTTGATCAAACCGGAAAAATTTTAACCAGCAAGATGATGAAAACAGAAATTCTAGGTATTATTGCGCAAATCGTTCTTATGGTGGCTTTGAGCTATCCTCTGGGGAAATATATTGCCAAGGTTTACAAGAAGGAGAAAACATGGCTTGATTTCATGAAGCCTGTTGAAAGGCTGATGTTCCGCCTGTCCGGGATTAATCCGGAGGAAGAAATGAACTGGAAGCAGTTTTTGCGGGCTTTGCTGACCGTAAATCTGTTCTGGTTCGTATGGGGGATGGTTCTTCTGGTCAGCCAAGGGTATCTGCCCCTCAATCCGGACGGCAATATTGGGCAAACGTGCCACCAGGCGTTCAATACATGTATTTCATTTATGGTGAATTGCAACCTCCAGCATTACAGCGGGGAGAGCGGTTTAACCTATTTTACGCAGTTGTTCGTGATTATGCTGTTCCAATTCATTACGGCAGCTACCGGCATGGCCGCAATGGCAGGGATCATGAATGCCCTCAGCAAGAAGACAACCAAAACGATTGGCAACTTCTGGGATTACCTCGTGTTGAGTTCTACCCGTATTTTGCTGCCTCTTTCTCTGGTAGTTGGGTGCATCCTGATTACGCAGGGTACGCCAATGGGGTTTGACGGAAAAATGGAAGTGACGACTCTTGAAGGGGTGGAACAAACCATTTCCCAAGGCCCTACTGCGGCTGTCGTACCCATTAAACAGTTGGGAACTAATGGTGGGGGTTATTTCGGCGTTAATTCATCCCATCCGCTGGAAAATCCGACTTACCTCTCCAACATGGTTGAATGCTGGTCCATCCTGATTATTCCGATGGCGATGGTTCTGGCCTTTGGTTTTTATCTAAATCGCAAGAAACTGGGATACAGTATTTACGGCGTAATGCTGTTTGCCTTTTTAATTGGCGTCTGCGTTAACGTGTACCAGGAGATGAACGGAAATCCCCGCATTGAAGAAATGGGTATTGTTCAGGAAAGCGGGGCCATGGAAGGGAAAGAAATCCGGCTCGGGTCCGCGGCTACGGCTTTGTGGAGCGTCGTTACGACAGTTACATCAAATGGGTCCGTCAACGGGATGCATGATTCCACCATGCCTCTTTCAGGCATGATTCAGATGCTGAACATGCAGATTAATACGTGGTTTGGCGGCGTCGGGGTAGGGTGGATGAATTATTTCGCCTTTATAATCATTGCTGTATTCATCAGCGGTCTGATGGTTGGAAGAACTCCCGAATTCCTGTGCAAGAAAGTAGAAGCCCGTGAGATGAAGATCGCTTCCATCGTGGCGTTGCTCCACCCGTTTGTGATTCTCGTCGGTACGGCTCTGGCTTGTTACCTGTTTGTTTACGCGCCATCGTTTGTGGAAGGCGAAGGCGGGTGGGTCAATAATCCCGGCTTTCATGGACTGAGTGAATTCCTTTACGAATATACTTCAAGCGCCGCCAATAACGGTTCCGGGTTCGAGGGACTGTCCGATAATACCTGGTTCTGGAATTACTCTTGCGGTATTGTCCTCATTTTGAGCCGTTTCATCCCGATCGTAGGACAGGTTGCCATTGCCGGGCTTCTGGCGGGCAAGAAGTATATTCCCGAGACGTCCGGAACGTTGAAGACAGATTCCGTGACATTCAGCGCTGTGACTTTTGCCGTGATTTTCATCGTTGCGGCTTTGTCCTTCTTCCCTGTCCATGCCTTGAGCACCATTGCCGAACATTTGAGTTTGTAAATACAGGTCAGAACACGTTGATTACCGATAATATATTTATATATTTCTATTCCATTTTCTGGAATTGAAACAAGAAATCTACGATATGAAAAATTCCAATAATACTTCCCTGTTCGAAAGGGAGCAAGTACGGGAAAGCTTGAAGCAGTCATTGATCAAGCTTCATCCGGGAATGATGATGAGGAACCCGATCATGTTTACCGTGGAAATCGCCACGATGATCATGCTTCTGGTAACCGTTTATTCCCTCTTCAGTGACGGGCAAGGGTCTTTCCTTTATAATTTCCTTGTTTTCGTCATTTTATTCCTTACCCTTCTGTTTGCCAATTTTGCCGAGGCGATTGCCGAGGCCCGAGGAAAGGCGCAGGCTGATAGCCTTCGCAAGACGCGGGAGGAGACGCCGGCCAAGTTGATCGTCGATGGAACGGTTACCGTCATCAATAGTTCCCAGTTGAAAAAAGGGGACTATTTCGAATGTGTCGCGGGAGATATTATTCCCGCCGACGGGGAGGTCGTCGAAGGGGTGGCGTCCATTGATGAAAGCGCTATTACGGGGGAATCCGCTCCGGTTATCCGTGAGTCCGGCGGGGACAAGAGTTCCGTGACGGGGGGAACCAAAGTGCTGTCAGACCGTATTAAGGTGCTTGTCACCGCGCGTCCTGGGGAAAGTTTCCTTGATAAAATGATTGCCCTGGTTGAAGGCGCTTCCCGGCAGAAAACTCCTAACGAGATAGCGCTAACCATTTTATTGGCTGTCTTTACTCTGGTTTTCCTCGTCGTCTGCATTACCTTGAAGCCGATAGCTGACTATTCCGGAACGGAAATCAGCATTGCCGCCCTGATTTCCCTGTTCGTATGTCTTATTCCTACGACAATCGGAGGATTGCTTTCGGCGATCGGCATTGCCGGAATGAACAGAGCCTTGAGGGCCAATGTGATTACAAAGTCCGGGAAAGCTGTGGAAACAGCCGGGGACATCAGTACTCTCCTGCTTGATAAAACGGGTACGATTACTATTGGCAATCGGAAAGCGACAGGGTTTTTCCCTGTTCAGGGTTTTGACAAGCAGGCTTTTGTTGAAGCCTGTCTGATGTCTTCTGTTTCAGATGATACACCGGAAGGGAAATCAATTATCGAGCTTGGGCATGAATATGGAGTCCATATGCGCAACCTTCATACGGAAGGGGCTCGCATGATCCAGTTCACGGCGGAGACGAAGTGTTCGGGCATTAATTTGAGCGATGGAACCGAAATCCGGAAGGGGGCTTTTGACACCATCCGCAAGATGGCCGAGGAAGCGGGAAATCCGTTCCCCAAAGAAGCTGAGGAAATTATTGATAAAGTGGCGGGCAACGGGGGTACTCCTCTTGTCGTCTGCATCAACAGAAAGGTTGTTGGCGTTATTGAATTGCAGGATATTATCAAGCCGGGCATAGAAGAACGCTTCGAACGCCTGCGCAAGATGGGGGTGAAGACGGTAATGGTGACGGGGGATAATCCGAGTACAGCCAGGTATATCGCAGAAAAAGCCGGTGTTGATGATTTCATTGCGGAAGCCAAGCCTGAGGATAAAATGAATTATATCAAGAAGGAGCAAGCTTCCGGCAAACTGGTTGCCATGATGGGAGACGGGACGAATGACGCCCCGGCTTTGGCGCAGGCTGATGTCGGTGTGGCCATGAACAGCGGAACCCAGGCCGCCAAGGAAGCCGGCAATATGGTTGACCTTGATAATGACCCCACCAAATTGATTGAGGTTGTGGAAATAGGCAAGCAGCTACTGATGACGCGCGGCACGTTGACGACGTTTTCCATTGCCAATGACGTCGCCAAATATTTCGCGATTGTGCCTGCGCTGTTCATGATTGCGATTCCTGAACTTGCTGCGCTGAATATTATGCATCTGCATAGTCCGGAAAGTGCCATCCTGTCTGCGATTATTTTCAATGCAATCATTATTCCCATTCTGATTCCTCTGGCTTTGAGGGGCGTGGCGTACAAACCCATAGGGGCAAGCGCGCTGCTGCTTCGCAACATTCTGATTTACGGCGTGGGTGGTTTGATTGCCCCCTTCATCGGAATCAAACTGATTGATATGGTCGTCGGCCTGTTTTTTTAACTGAAATAAATATATTGTTATGAGAAATTTAGTGAAATCATTGCGTCTTACACTTGTCTTTTGCGTCTTTTTCTCCATATGCTACATCCTGGTGCTGTGGATATTCGGATTGATTGTCGGTCCTGGCGGAGGAAATGCGGAAACCCTGGTTTTGAACGGGCGCGTGGTAGGAGCCGCCAATGTCGGGCAGCAATTCACGAAGGATGTTTATTTCTGGGGCCGTCCGTCCCATGCGGGTGACGGTTATGACGCATCCAGTTCATCCGGCAGTAATAAAGGGCCGACCAATGAAGAATACCTGGCCGACGTGAATACGCGGATAGATTCGTTTTTGGAGAAGCATCCTTATTTGGAACGGAATGATGTCCCTTCCGAAATGGTTACGGCCAGCGCTTCCGGTCTGGATCCGCATATTACTCCGGAGAGCGCCTATGTGCAGGTGAAGCGTGTTGCCAAAGCACGTGGTATGGAAGAGGGTGCAGTGAGGTCCCTTGTCGATCAGGCCGTGGAAAAACCGCTGCTGGGCATGTTTGGCACGGAAAAGGTCAATGTACTCAAGTTGAATATTGCTCTTGAGAAGGCTGACTCTTCCGTGAGGCATTAATTTCCGCATTATTTAGGGCGGCAATGGCAATGCCGGTTCAGGTATGAATTGCCGCCTTGAAAAAATGAAATCGATTGCGGGCTTCACGTCATGGGAACGCCCGCAATTGATTTACATCTTTAAAGGGTTCTGTGAAATCAACAAAATGTTTTAACCGCAAAAGCCGGGTGAATGTAATATGACTGACGAAAGTAACGGATCGGAGCATTTTCTTGACCTGATACGGCGTTCGCGGAGGGGAAAGTTCAAGATTTACATCGGTATGATGGCCGGAGTAGGCAAGACGTACCGCATGCTGCAGGAAGCCCATGAATTGCTGAACAATGGCATTGATGTCAGAATTGGTTACGTTGAAACCCACGGGCGAGCAGGGACTGAAGCCATGCTCCGGGGGGTGCCCGTCATCCCTCGTAAAGTGGTTTTTTACAAAGGAAGGGAGCTTGAAGAAATGGACCTGGACGCGATTCTTCAAGCCCGCCCCGAGTTGGTTATTGTTGACGAACTGGCTCATACCAATGTGGAAGGGAGTCGCCACCGCAAGAGATGGGAAGACGTGATGGAGCTGCTTGACGCCAATATTAATGTGATTTCCGCGATCAATATCCAGCACATTGAAAGCCTGAGCGGCGAAGTGAAGGAGATTACAGGGATTGAGATGAAGGAACGGGTTCCCGACAGGATTTTGCAGGAGGCGGACGAAGTGGTGAATATCGACCTGACATCCGAGGAACTGATTGGCCGCCTCAAGGCCGGCAAGATTTACCGGCCTGAAAAAATCCAGATTGCGCTGAATAATTTTTTCAAAACGGAAAATATTCTTCAGTTGCGTGAACTGGCATTGAAGGAAGTTGCTTTCCGCGTGGAGAAAAAAGTGGAAACGGAAGTTCTCCCGGCAGTTTCTTCCGCCAGAAGGGAAAAGATTCTGGCCTGCATCAGCAGTAATGAACAGACGCCCCGGCGCATCATCCGAAAAGCATACCGGATTTCCTCACGTTACAGTACGTCGTTTATCGCCCTTTATGTCCAGACGCCAAGGGAGTCCCCCGACCGCATCAATCTGGCGTCCCAGCGCCATTTACTTAATCATTTCAAGCTGGTGGCCGAACTGGGAGGGACGGTGAAGCAGGTGAGTGCGGAAGATATACCCCAGGCCATCATCGCTGCGTGCAAGGAATATCATATTACGGCTATTTGCATGGGGCATCCCGCATTTAAAATGCCCGGGGCCATGTTCAAGATACTGGGATATAAACAATTTCTTCGTGTCTTGTCGGAGATGAAGATAGATTTAATCATCATCGCATAAAAGGCCGCGGTGAATTTGAAAATAAGGTCGGAGCCGGCTCTTTTCACAGGAAGCTGGCGATGAGATTATCATTCTTGTCTTCCCTGAGCGGAACGGATTGTTGCCGGCGGTTTCCGTTATAGACTCCCCGGGGGCGTTTTCCGTTACCATTCCCGAGCGGGGCGCCTCCTTCTATTTTTCCCGTCTGGTTGTTTGAAAAACAGTCCAATGTTCCGGTCCGCCGCATCTCCGGCAGCACCTTTGTTGAAAAAGAATGTAGAATTCCCGGAGGAGCAGCATTCTTAAAAGTGAAACGATAACGTTCCGCCTTCCATGGAGGAGCGGCGGTTATCATAAACAAAAGGAACAGTTATGAGCATCAATTTGCAAAAAGTCATTATAGCCGTATGTGCGGCCGCAACGGTCAGTGCGGGATTCGCAGCCCGCACCGTGGGGGCCAAACTGCACCGATTCAGCACTACTATCGAAAAAGAGAGGCCGCAGTTGAATGAAGAAACGAAACGCTTGATTGCTTCCTATCGCCGGGACCCGTCCGAGGCTAATCGGTCGGCTTTGAGGAAACAGGTCGGGATTAATTACGACAAGGTCCTTGACCGAAAAAAGGCGAAGCTTGAAGAATTGAAACGAACGGCCCGGCATGCGTCCAAGATACAGGAAATGCAGGAGATCGTGGATGAAATGGTTCAAAACAGGGAAGCGCGCATCGACCAAAGCATGCGGCGTTTCAGTGATCCGCGATTCAGACCAGGTGCCCGCAATGCAGATGGCGGGTATTTGCCGGTGCTCGGAGCTTCCTGGAATGTATCAATTGCATATACTCCGGTTACCAACGAGGATTATGCCAAATTCCTGAAGGCAACGGGAAGGAAGGCTCCTAAGGATTGGGATAATGGCGCCATGCCTGCCGGCAAAAGGAGGCATCCCGTGGTGAATGTTTCCTATGACGACGCTTCTGCCTATTGCCGATGGTTGTCGCTCCAGGATAGGAAAGCCGTTTACCGCCTGCCGACTGAAGAGGAGTGGGAGTTTGCCGCCGGGCATATGCCCAAGGATGCGGATTTTAATTGCGGCGAGAGAAACGGGACATCTCCCGTGGACGCCCATGCCGCGACATCCGGCGCCTGCGGAGCGATTGATATGTGGGGCAATTGCTGGGAATGGACTTCTTCTCCAGTTGAAGTTTCCAAGGCCGCGGCACACGGTAAAACGGTCATGGCGGTGAAGGGAGGTTCTTGGCGTTCGCCGCGGACGAGCTGCCGAACTGAGCGGAAAGGAGAAGGAAGGGAATCTTCTTTCGCTTTCAGTGATGTCGGTTTCCGGGTCGTCCGCGAAGGTTGAGGGGGGATTCCATGCGTTTCAGTTTCTTACAGGCAATAGAATCTGGCTGGCAGACCTGATGGGAATTCCGGCCGAATTGGTAGATTTCCCTAAGGAACTGCATTCTTGAAAAGTGAAACGATACCGTTTCAGAAAAAATATCAACCCTCATTGATTATCATGAACAAGCTCATTATTCCTGCAATTATTGGAATATTCGGTCTGGCTCCCGGTACGGTTACTGCCAACGCGGCGGAATCAACAACAGCCACCTTTTCTGTTCAAATACTGAAAAAGACACCGAAGGCGTTGAAGTACGGCCTGAAACACGGCCTCAAAAAAGGTTTGAAACACGGTCTGAAAAAAGGCAGGATAAACGGCGGTAAAAAATAGTCGCCGCCATCTTATCTGCTGCCGGGCCTGCAGCCCGGCAGCGTTTTCCCATCAATAAGGACGTTTTATCACCTGTAGTGCGGAAACATATCTGACTTCCGTACAGCTTTGATACATTGCCCATCATGTCTTAAAAAGTCAACATATTGAGAAGAAAGGCGTTTTATGGTAAAATGGTTGTTGTGCGGAGTCGCCATGATTTCCGGCATCGTGATTGCGGCTGAGCCGGAAAATCGTTCATTCCAGTTTGGAAATTTTGAGGTGATTGCTGTTCAGGATGCTCTTTCAGCGATGCGGCTCGAATTATTCCCGGGTATGCCGGAAGAGGAGTTCCTCCGCTTAACCGGAGGCGGGCGGGTTCCTTCTTCCGTGAATGTTTTCCTGTTGAAACGCGGCGACGGAAAAATCATTCTGGTGGACGCAGGGAACGGAGGAAAACGGGGAAGGATGCTCCGTAAACTTGAACAGAGCGGCGTTTTTCCGGAGAGCGTCGATTTCATTTTGCTCACCCATATGCACGGCGACCACATCGGAGGATTGCTTGGGAAACATGGCGAAGCCGTTTTTTCCAGAGCCCTCGTCTATGTTTCCATGCCGGAATGGGAATTTTGGCAAAATGGTACGGCCGGACCACAGGGAAAACAGGTCCGGAAGGTGTTGCATGCTTACGGCAGCCGTGTGAGAACATTCCGGTTTGGAGAAGAAGTTCTGCCCGGCATCAAGGCTCTTGACGCTTCCGGGCATACACCCGGACATACCGTTTTTGAGACTGATTCCCTGCTGATTGTCGGAGATTTGCTTCATGCTGCCGCGCTCCAGATTCCGCGTCCGGAGGTTTGCACGATTTACGATATGAATCCGTCCGGAGC
>ULUE01006355.1_pt1 | contig 42933 bp, 31 predicted proteins | sample 1958211 | NCBI WGS metagenome assembly ULUE01 (sample SAMEA4835752, study PRJEB28245) | human gut metagenome | biome: gut microbiome; material: fecal sample | place: Denmark | collected 2008 | reverse complement strand
CGAAAAAGCCCAGCCGTTGCTGGACTTTTTCGACAGACTGAACAGAATACTGTTATAACTCTTTCATCCCCAAGCAAATACGCCCTAACTTTAATTACAATGGAGGTATTTACTATGGAAAACAGAAAAAAGCGCCCAGGTGGGCATTCGTTATTCTTTTCTGTCTGTGTGGGGTGAGTTATTTGGCGCGAGAGTTCGGTGAGGGGGTAATGCTTCCGCCTACATCTTTTTTCGGAATTTGGCATCTTTTCGTGCTGCCGGTCCTCGGGACGGTGGTGCTTGTCGCCGCGAACAGACTGGGCGGTAAATACGATTTCGTTCTGCTCCTTGCTTTTGAGCTTCTGACCCTTGCGTGGATGTTTGTTCCCGAGATTATACGAGCCGGCAGATTTTTCACCCCGTTTGAGCTGCCCATATGGTTTGTCGTTACTGTTGTTTCCATCCCGGCGATCGCAGCGTTTATTCTGAGCGGAATAACGTATTTAATTACAAAAATGGCGGCAAGAAAGAAAAGCGCGTAGAGAAGATCCGCGCCGGTCAGGCGCGGCGAACGATACAGCCCATAAAAATATGAGATCAGCTTCACCGGAAAATCGGTGAAGCTGATTTTTTGCTGTTTACATCATGTCGGCTCGTAAGCCTTGCCGATGGGATTTCCGTCCGCGTCAAAGTCGATGCACTCCATAAGCTGCGGATCAACGTGGCTCTGGCGCTTTATCGTCATTCCGACTCCCTGATTGTTGAACACCCAGATATAATTGTTCCAAACGGTGGGGTCTTTCTTTCTGAAAACCGTCGTCTCGTTTATGCGGCAGAACTTGGCTCTGCCCTCGGCAGTGTCAAGCAGATCGCCCTCGCCGGTGAAAAACAGCTCGTCGCTGTATTCATAGCCGTCCTGCTCCTCGATCTCTTTTTTCAGATCGATCTTTTCTTCGTTTGTCATGGCATAGCCTCCGATGGATTTTTGCTAATTGTATCACGATATGCATTTGCTTGCAAGTGGAAAAGGCCGGGAGCGGCTTAGGTGCTGCCGATATTTAATAACTATTTATCCTGTTTGTGTTGACCCGGATAAAAAAAGTTGGTAAAATAAATATATTAAAATTAATAATAAACAAATCGGCTGCTGAGCGGCTGTATATCGGACAGAGGTGTTTTTGTGTATAAAACTATTATTGTTGAGGATGACCTTATGGTCTGCTCCATCCTCGAAAAGCAGCTCGGTAAATTTACCCAGCTCAAGCTCGAGGGAGACTTTCGCCGATGCGGCGATGCGCTTGAGTATCTGCGGCAGAAGCCCGACGGTGCGGATCTTGTGGTGCTCGACTATTTCATGCCCGGCATGAACGGCATCGAATTTCTTGCCGAGCTGCGGAAATTTAATATTGACATTCAGGTGATCATGATAACCTCGGCCGACGATTATCAGGTCATCCGTTCTGCCATGTGCTACGGAATATGCGACTACATATTAAAGCCGTTTAACTCCGCGCGCCTTGAAAAGGCGATAGCGCGCTTTGACACGGTAATGAAGCTTGTAAAAACCACCCATGTCTGGACGCAGGATAAGGTGGATATTCTGCTCTGCCCGCACAGAAATTACAACACCGATCAGCAGACTGTAGCCGGCGTGCCGAATCCGGGTAAGATAAACAAAACAACGCTCGAAACCGTGCGCGGCTTCATGCGCTCAAGGGTCGGCATAAAAATGCCGCTTACCGAGATAAGCGACGGGCTTGGCCTGTCAACGGTCACCTCGCGCAGATATCTTAAATACATGCACTCTCTCGGAGAGGTTGACATAACACTTGACTGCAAGACCGGCGGACGCCCGTCGGAGATATTTGAGTATAAGGAGACGGCAAATGGCTGAGCTTAGATTTGCATATGCCGCTCGCGGATATGACTATGCCGGCGCGATCGAGCGCGTAGCCGGAGACGAGGAGCTTCTGCACAGCCTGCTTGATATGTTTGCCGCCGACGAGAGCTTTTTAAAGCTCATGTCCGCGCTGGATGCGCACGATGCACTTGAGGGCTTTCACGCCGCGCATTCGCTAAAGGGCAGCTCCGGCATGCTCGGCATGACCGGCCTGTATGAGGCGATGAAGCTCATAACCGAGCCGCTGCGCAGCGGCGATGCGGAAAAAGCGCTGCAATACCGCGCCGAGGTCGAGCGCGAGTATGCAGCAGCTGTGGGCATGATAGAATGCCTGTAATGCTTATCGGTGCGGCGGCGTTTTTGCTTATGCTGCTGGGCGATGTAAACGACGCTGTGTGGCACAAAGGAGCGCTTCGCCTGTGCTTTCCCATTGGATTTGTGCTGCTTGCGGCAGCAACTGCGCTGAGGCTTGATCATTCAGGCATTGATGCCGCGTGGTGCGCCGTTTCGGGCGCGTTCCTGCTCGTGCTTTTGTATGTGCTGTTCGGCTCGTTTTCGGTGAAGGACGCATATGTGCGTCAGGATAGCGGACGCCGGGTGTATGACAAGGGCTTTTACGCTTTGTGCCGACATCCGGGAGTGCTGTTTTTTGCGGGGCTTTATGCTTCGCTGCACTATGCTTTCGCCCTTCCGTGGCCGGATGCCGCGCTGTATAGTGCGCTCAACCTTCTGCTTGCGTCGGCAGAGGATAAGTGGTTTTTCCCACGCTCCATCGGCGGATACGATGAGTATAAAAAACGCGTTCCGTTTCTCATACCCACATCCGCCGGAATAAAAGAGATCTTTAAAAAATAGTTTTTTGGATGAAGATATGACATTTCAACAGAAACTGCGGAAGTTCAGCAAGCAGCAGCTATGGAACGAATACTGCGGCTACCTGGAGCTTAATATAAAAGAATATATGTACATCCAGCGCAGGCTCATGCAGGAGCAGATTAACTCGTGGTGCGCATCCGACCTCGGCCGGCACATATACAAAAATTCCGCGCCCGAGAGCATAGAAGAGTTTCTGCACAGCATGCCGCTGACAGGCTATGCCGATTATGCCGATGTGCTGTTTCGCCGCGATCCGGACACGCTGCCCGAAGCGCCGGTAATATGGATAGAAACCACATGGGAGGGCGGACTGCGCCCGATAAAAATAGCGCCGTATACGCGCAGCATGCTTGATTCCTATAAGCACAATATCATGGCCATGGCGATGCTCGTATCCGGCCACGGAAAGGCCGACTTCAACATTCGCCCGGGGCATAGATTTCTTTACGGCGGCGCGCCGCTTCCGTATGAAACGGGGCTTATACCGAGCCTTATGAACGAGGAAATGCGCTTTGAGTGGCTGCCCGACAGCGACGAGTATTCCGACCTCAGCTTCAGCCAGCGCATGAAAAAAGGCTTCAAAATGGCCTTTAACGGCGGCATTGACTATTTCTTTGCCATGGGCAGCGTTGCAAACTACATAACCGAAAATTTTGACAAACAGATATCCTCGGGCGGCGGTGGGGGAGTGCAGATATCCCCGGTCATTGCCGCGCGATACATAAAGGCAAAATACAATTGCCGCAAAGAGCACAGAAAGATCAGGCCTTCCGATCTTTTTAAGATCACTGGCTTTGCCTGCACGGGAACGGACGGTAAATGCTATAAGGATAAGCTTGCCGCCGCGTGGGGCGTAACGCCCGTTGAGGTCGCGGCAGGCACGGAATCGACCTGCGTCGGCTGCGACACATGGGAGCAGCGCGGCATGGTGCTGTTTCCGGACTCCTGCTTTTATGAGTTCATTCCCGAAAGCGAGATGCTCAGGAATCTTTCAGACCCTGCGTATACGCCGCTGACCTGCCTTATGGACGAGGTCTGCCCCGGCGCAAAGTACGAGATAGTAATAAGCGTTCTGCACGGCGGCGCATTTATGCGCTATCGCATCGGCGATGTTTACAGATGCACGGAGGTTGATAAAGCGACTGGCGTTCCCCGCTTTACCTATGTTGACCGCATACCCACGGTCATAGATATAGCCGGCTTTACGCGCATAACCGAAAACTCCATATCCGAGGTCATACGCATGTCCAAGCTCGGTATAGGCGACTGGATAGCTGCAAAGGAGTACGATGAGGATAACACGCCGTTTCTGCACATTTACCTTGAGGTAACGCCGGAGGCAAGGGCAAACGACGTTGTCACAAAGCAGGTGCTCACCGAGCATCTTTCGGTCTATTTCAGGTATTTTGACAGCGACTATAAGGATCTTAAAAAGCTACTTAATATCGAGCCGCTTCAGATAAGCATACTGCCATATAAAACGATCGAAAGCTTTGAGCAAAAGCAGGGAACAAGGATAGGCCGGATCAACCCCGATCCGCTGTGGCTCAAGGCCATGCTCGGCGGAATAAAGCCAAAGCAGCATACGGAGGCGGATATATGAATGTATCATACATATACATAAATATTGCGGCGTTTTTGTGCTTTGCGCTGATGTTCGTTGCCTTCTGTGCGGCAGAGCGCAGCCGCGAAATGCGCGCGTGGCTCGTGCTGCTGGGCGACCTCGTGCTGTGGACGGGCGGAACGGTGTTCATGCGCCTTCACGTTTTCCCGAGCTACGAGTTCTGGTATTATGTTTCGCTGCTTGCGCTGTTTTCCATAGCCTTTCTGGTGTATAACTATGTCTATCAGTTCGCTAACGTAAAAAACGGGCTTGAGCGCCTCGTGTGGTTTGCCGGCACGGTCATAATCCTCATCGTTTCGGCAACAGGCTTCTTCCTTGCGCCGCCGACGGTGTCGGTTGACGGCAGCGGCATGGCCGTGTTCACCTACGCAATGGACTGGAAGATATGCATTCCGACGGTGTTTTTCATGCTCATCGTCGGCTCCATCATAAAGCTTTTCCGCAGAATACTTGACACGAAGGGCAAAAAAGCGCCCGGTGTCAGCGAGCTTATCATAGGCTGCTTCCTGATGGCGATCGGCAACATCGTGCAGATACTTCCGGGCAACACCTTCCCGTGGGACACTCTGTTCGGCCTTGCCTTTGCGGTGCTGTTTATCCGCTCGCTGTATAAGCGCAGAATGTTTAATACAACGCCGGTCATTTCAAGCAGCATACTCATGCTCGTGTCGGCTGCGATGTGCGTCGGTGTTGCCGCGCTGTTTTTCGAGAAAACGGTTGAGCTGTTCAGAAAAATCGGCGGCCATCTCGGAAACCCCGGGATCGAAGCGTTCCTGTTCCTGGCGATCATACTGTTTGTCGCCATATCCGCATTCCGCAAGCTGCTCACGTCTATCTTCTCGGATGAAGAGCGGCAGGGCAGCCGCATAAAGCAGTACAGCGACAGTATTTCCAAAACGCTTGATATCGACAGCATTCTGCGTCAGACTGTCAAGGTCATAAAAAATGAGATACATGTAGATCAGCTTTACATATGCCTTCTGCAAAACGGAAAATATGTTCCCGTGTGCAGCGCTATGCCGCTAAAGCCTGCGGCGTTTACGATTGCTGCCGATCATCCGTGCGTAAAATACTTTGAAGGCGACGGTTCAGGTAAAAATCATATAGTAATTAAGGAATTTGAAACCGATCCGCTGTATAAATCAGTGTGGGGCAGCGAGCGCGAGCTTTTTGCAAGCTACGGCATATCCTGCATATGCGCCCTAAAGGACGGCGGCAGCGTTGTCGGACTTCTGCTGCTTGCGGATAAGGAAAAGGGAGTGGGCTACACCTATTCCGATTTCTCGTTTTTGAGCACGGTTTCCGCAATAGCGTCTATCGCCATCAAAAATGCGGCTTTGTATAAGCAGGTGGCCGAGCGAGAGCATCTTTTCTCAAGCATGACGGCGTTTATACCTAATGTCATTTTAATAAAGCCCAAGGGTGAGAGCAGATATTGCTTTGTCAGTGCAAACACAGAAAAGGTGCTCGGGCTCCCGGCAAGCTATTTTACCGGTCGCTCCGCTGTCCGTACACTCAGAGAAAACGTTGATGTAGAGACCGCGGATGAGGTAATAAAGGCACTTTCAGAATCCGACGGCAGCGGCGGATATACGGTCGATATCCCGTTTAAGACCGGCGACGGCAGGGATATCACGCTCAGGTGCGCGTTTTCTCCGATCGTAACGGGCGGCGTGAAGTCGCACTATGTCTGTGTTGCAACGGATATAACAAGCGATATCGACGCTCAGCTTCTTCTGCGCAATTCAGTTGAGCTTGCGCAGGACTCCAGCCGTGCAAAGGGCGAGTTTTTGTCGCACATGTCGCACGAGATACGCACACCCATGAACTCCATAGCCGGGCTTACATACCTTGCGCGAGAAATGGTCGGCGAGGGCCGAGATGACGAGCTGCGCGACTATCTCAATCAGATCGACCAGTCATCCCAGTATCTGCTCAGCCTGCTGAACAATATCATGGACATGAGCAAGATCGAAAGCAGTAAGTACGAGATAAACGCAAAGCCGTTTAATATCTCGTCGGTACTCGACGAGGTCTATTCCGTGTTCAGCGCAACTATGAGCACAAAAGGCATAAAGCTTACTATAAATTCCGACGCCGTTACAAGTCCCGATGTTATCGGCGACGAGATATCGCTTCGGAAGATACTCAACAACCTTTTGTCCAACGCAAACAAGTTTACAAGATCCGGCGGCAGAGTAACGATTTTTGCCTCGCAGAAGCAGATGAATGAAAAATCGTCTATCCTGCATCTTGAGGTTGCCGATACAGGAGTCGGCATAAGCGAAGAATTTATCGGCCATTTGTTCGAGCCGTACACGCAGGAAATGAGCGAAAACGGCGGCCGGGCGGCCGGAAGCGGCCTCGGAATGGCAATATGCAAGAGCATGATCGATCTCCAGGGCGGCAGCATATCCGTTCGCAGCAGACTCGGCGAGGGCACGACGTTTTATGTCGATATCCCGTATTCGCTCGGCAAAGCCGCAGTCAAGAAAACCGAGGAGCTTGACTGCTCCGCGATAAGCGGGCGCAGGATAATGGTCGTTGACGATGTTGCCATCAACACAACTATCACTTGCCGCTTGCTCGAAAGGCACGGAGCCGTCGTCGATTGTGCCGAAAACGGCAGGGAAGCGACAGAGCTTTTCGCCTCAAAGCCAGATTATTATTACGACTGCATCCTCATGGATATCCAGATGCCGGAGATGAACGGCATAGAGGCGGTCTCGCGCATCCGTGCCTCCGGCAAGCGATACGGGCCGACGGTGCCGGTGCTCGCGATGACGGCCGATGCGTTCATAAACGAGCAGGGCGGAGCTTTGAGCGATTTCTCGGGCTATATCATAAAGCCCGTAAAGCCGGATGAGCTTTACGCAAAGCTTGCCGGCATATTTGAAAACCAGCGAGGTATCCATGCTTAAAAAACTATTCAAAAAAGGGCAGACGGCTGCCGAAGCGGTCTGGAACAGTAAGTATTATCTGCCGTTTCTGCTGCTGACGGAATTTGTCGCAGTGTTCTGCGATGCGGCGCTTGAATGCATGTATTTTTATGTGTTCCTATGCGTTTTGTTCATGATATTTTCGGACGATCTTCTTGCGAGCCTGCCGACGGTTATGTTTACGCTTCTGACTTCAGTGTCGTACTACAAGGATTTTTCCGCGCTTACGCAGTACATGTGGTACGCGATAGTGCCGTTTGCGCTTGCGCTTTTGTTTAACCTCATTTATTACCGTCGAAGGATGGTGATCGGCAAGCTCACCTATCCTTATATTGCGGTTTCGGCGGCGCTTATCATCGGAGGTGTAGGAGTAATATCCGCAGATGATTACTTTGAGCCTATTGGGCTTTACTACACTCTCGGCCTCGGCCTCGGTCAGCTTGTGCTCTATCTGATCTCTCGCTCGCGGCTCGAGAACGAGCGCGGCTACGACCGCGTCGAGCGCGTTGCCCGAATCCTGTACACCGGAGGACTTTTGTTCGTTGTCGTGGTCCTCGGCTTTTATATCCAGAATATTGACAAATTCATCGAAAAGGGCGGCGTGCTGTTTTTCAAGCAGCGCAACTTTGTAACAAGCGTTTTCCTTATGGTCATACCCATGATCTGCATCCTTGTCCGCCGCAGCAACTTGTATCTTATCGGCACGGTGCTTATGTACATTGCAATGATAATGACCGGCTCGCGCAGCGGACTTCTGTTCGGCTCGTTTTTGCTTCTGGTGTGTCTTGCATACATTTATATTAAAAACAAAAAGTACCGCCGATTTTACAATTGGCTTTTCGGTGTGTCTATTGTAGTGATTGCCGTGCTTGCTATCGCGTTTTTGCCGCAGCTTTACGCCGCGCGTATTGAAAACGCCGCCGTCGGAGACAAAACGCGCCTTGAGTTCATAAAGCTCGGAATTGAGAATTTCCTGTCGCATCCCATATTCGGCATCGGCATAGCCAACATGAAGGATGTCGGTATATTTAAGGCATACGTTCCCGGAAGTCTTATGTTCTATCATAATGCCGTTATCCAGGTCATAAGCTCGATGGGACTCGTAGGCGTTGCGGCCTATGGATGGATGCTGTTTTCACGGCTCAAAATGCTGTGGATAGGGCGAAAACGCAAGCGCATTGCCGTTTTCGCGCTGTCTTACATAGGCATAGGCTTAATGAGTATGACGAACCCCGGCATATTCTGCCCGTTCCCGGAGGCGGGACTTTTGACGCTTATGTTTGCAATTGTAGAAAAAGAGGAAGAAAAATATAAAATGGAGGAAGAAAAATGAAAAGAGCACTCAGCATCGTGCTGGTACTCGTGCTGCTCGTCTCGATAGCGCCAATGTCGGCGCTCGCGGCGGATAACGGCTACGATACCATCACAGGCACCGTCATGTTCAACGCGGGACATGATGACATGGAGACGGATCACCCGTGTCCGTTTACCTACAGTGACGGTTACTTTACCGAAACTGCGTATAAGTACAGGCAGGATCTCGCCGCGGTTACCATGGCAATGTGCCTTGCCGCCGGAAACGTCGCCGACCCCGAGCGGTACAAAGAAGGCCCGGCAAATCTCGAAGATTTCTTCGATCAGATCGGTTTTGAGGACTTCGAGGCGAATGCCGACTTCACGAATCGTCCGGGACGCAACACCTTCGGCGTTGGTATCGCAAACAAAGAGATCCGCGTAAACGGCGAGAAGTACACCGTCATTGCCGTCGGCCTGCGCGGCTGCGGTTACTACGCCGAGTGGGCAGGGGACCTGAATGTCGGCCTTGAAGGCGAGCACACCGGCTTTGCCATCTGCCGCGAAAAGGCGCTTGCCTTTATACAGACTTACCTTGCCAAGCACAGCGAGATCACCGGCAAAATTAAGATCTGGTGCACAGGCTACAGCCGCGGAGCGGCAGGCGCAAATCTGCTCGGCGGTCTGCTTGACGACATGTATCTCTCCGGCGCTTCCGTCGGCAAAAACGTGACCCTCTCTCCGAAGGATATGTACATCTACACCTTTGAGGCACCCATGGGAGCCGATGCATACAAAGTCAGCGGCAGAATATACGAAAACATCCACAACGTCATTAACTACAACGACCTCGTCGTCCGCGTAGCGCCCGACTGCATGGGCTTTGCGCGCTACGGAGTTGACCACGTTATGCCGTCGGCAAAGCTCGACTCGAACTACGCGCAGCTCAAGGAGAGCATGCTCAAGGTGTTCTCGACCTTTGAAAACGCCGGAAAATACCGCATTGACGACTTCAAATACGTCACCGTTACCCCCGGCGCAACTGCCGATAAGATCATTTCGAGCATCCGCGGAGATGTGATGACTCAGGGCGAGTTCCTCGATAAATTCGTCGAGAAGCTCTTCACCAAGGTGTTCACCACCCGTGCCGAGGTCTATGCCGCGCAGGACGATATTCAGGAGCTTGTCCTGCCGCTGATCGGCACCTATCCCGACCAGTGGGAGACCGTCAAGCAGAGCCTTGCCGTCAATGCAAAGGAGAACATGGCAAAGCTCATATCCTCGCTGATGAAGGGCGAGGACAGCGCCGTGACCGTCGTTGCGGATATCCTGCTTGACACCATGCGCGAGGCCGGCATCACCGAGTATAACGCCCAGCAGGTCAAGGAGATGGTGCGGCCGCTGGTCAAGATGCTCATGAAGCTCGTCTCGGCCTGCCCGGACGAGACCGCCACGCTTCTTTACAACATCGTCGGCATCATGAGCGCGCACTACGGCGAGCTGGGCATGTCCTGGATGCTGAGCATCCCGTCAGACTACATGACCTCGAAGCAGTCGGGTGACATTTACGAGCCGCTGCCGTTCACCGACGTCGCCGACGATGCGTGGTACCGCCCCGAGCTTGTCTACGCCTACGAAAACGGCCTTGTCAACGGCACGACGGCAAACACCTTCTCGCCGAACGCCATCGTAACGCGCGCGCAGGTCGTAACGGTGCTCTACCGCATGGCAGGATCGCCCTCGGTCAGCGGCATGAAATGCCCATTTGCCGACAACACCGCCGCATGGAGCCGCGACGCGATCACATGGGCATATAACGCCGGCGTCGCCAACGGCTTCACCGACTCTCGCTTTGCAGGCTCTGCTACCGTAACTCGCGAGCAGCTCGCGGCGTTCCTGTTCCGCTATGCCGACAAGGTCATATCCGGCGGCACGCTCAAAGCGCCCCTGTCATATGCCGACAGCTTCCGCGACGCCTCCTCCGTCAGCGCATATGCAGTCCCGGCCATGCGCTGGGCGAATGTAAACGGCATCATAAACGGCCGCACCGGCGGTATCCTCGACCCGACCGGCAGCGCAACTCGCGCGGAATTCACCTGCATGATCTCCCGGTTCTCAATGGCGAATTGACGCACCTACGGATACGCATATTTCCGCCATCCCGACCGGAAACTGCATAAAAAACCATAGCTGCCTCGCACTGCATAAGTGCGAGGCAGCTTTTTTTGCACCGCACCCCATTGGCTCCCATGTCAAGGGGAGCAGTCGGTTTTGCCGACGAGGGGTTGAATTCAAACCTATTAACTATCAGCTATTAGCTCTCCGCTGCGACAACCGGTCGCTCGTAGGGAACGGATTCATCCGTTCCGCCTGCCACGGTTTTGCCGGTACTTAAATCTATCGCTCGTAGGGAACGGATTCATCCGTTCCGCTTGCTACGGTTTAGTCGGCAGTTCCCGGTCGGGCTGACGCAAATTATGTATCGGCACAATGTAAATACGCCACTAAGATCCCACCGAGGCATCCGCTGCGCGTCTTGCCCCACCTCCCCTTGGCAGGGGAGGCGAAAAGAACCACACCTTATCGCCGCTCACCGCATTGGCTCACCTGTCAAGGGGAGCAGTCGGCTTTGCCGACGAGGGGTTGAATTAAAAAATCCGCAACCAAAATTACACAACGACGCCAAAAACCGCCAAAAACCGACACCTGTCCGAACAATGTAATGACACGGGATGTAAAATTTCGCTTAAAAAACATATTTACTATTGATTTTTTTTGCTAACTCTTAGTATAATAAAACCACGCAATAGTATGCGTTCGCGGCAGGCGATACAATATGTGGTGCTCTGCCACAGGCGGTGGATTTTTTTAATTAAAAGGAGGAAAACTAATGAATGTAAGAAAACGCGGACTTGCGCTTCTCATGTGCATCTGCATGATCTTCACGCTCCTGCCGTTCTCGGCATTTGCGGACGGAACATCAGAGCCCGACGTTGTCTACGGAACGTATGACGAAAACGGCACCACATGGACGCAGAAAACCGGCTTGACCGCAGTCGGCGAACCCTACACAAACAGTGCTACGGGCGCCAATGTGAAATACAGCAAGACGGCAACTCCGGTCGAGGGTCAAAAGGATACGTACAAAATCACCCTCAAGATCGAATCCAAGACATCATCGACTGCACCCGGCGCATCCGCCGTAGTGCTCGTGATTGACAAATCGTACTCAATGAATTGCTGTGCTACTTGCAACAATGATACATACTATGGCATTTTTAACTATCTTCATTCCGAAAAATGCTCAAAGGGTAACGGTACGAAATGGGATACCGTTAAATATAACGACACTCGCTTAAAGGCAGCGAAGGATGCGGCAATTGAGTTTGCAACGAGCTATGGCGCTACCGGTACCGGACGCTATATTTCAATAGTCACGTTTTGCGAGTTAGCTAACCGTGTGAAGCTGGATAAAAACACATACTGGCTGGACGTATCAGATTCTAGCAATCTTGCAAAGGTTACTAAGGCGATTAATGGCATTGAACTTAATTCTGCGACGAATCTTTCCGATGGTTTAAATAAAGCAAATGAAAACTTTAAGGATAATACCGTTAAAAACATAAATAGCAAATACACCGTCCTTCTTACCGACGGTGAACCCAATGAGCCCGGCGGAGGTTCACAACCTGCAACAGCGGCAGTTAACAGTGCTACCAACTTGAAGAAAGCATGCAAACTTTACACTGTATGTGTCGGTGCAGAGAACACTAAGTTCAATGGAACAACTGTTGGTGCATTCCTTAAGGACAGCATTGCAAGCACAGGCTCGGAGAAATATGCATATAACACCAGCAGCCGAGATGAGCTTATAAAAGCATTTGAGGATATCTTCAAATCCATCGAGCAGGGTCTTAGCTCCGGCTTTACCGTGACCGACCCGATGGGTAAGTACATCCAGCTTGATGAGTCGTCAATCAAGGATGCAACTGCAAATGTGAGTGATAACACCATCACTTGGACACCAAAGGCAGGAACCCCCACGACGAACCCCGATGGCTCCAAGACCTATACCTACACGCTTACATACAAGGTGATGCTCGGCGAGGTACCTGATGACGGCACATATCCCCTGAACAAGGATACCACCCTTGCATTCAAGGACGGCGACGCCGACAAGACCCTCCACTTCAATGTCCCCGGCGTACAGGGCACGGCTCCGAGATATAATGTCACCTATATGTTCGATGGCAATTACCCCGACAGTGTTGCAGTGCCCGCGAGCGAGCAGCACAAGGCCGGCGATACGGTCACAATGCCTGAAATTACCGCACCCGAGGGCTGGATATTCAACGGCTGGAAGTACAATGGCAACGCGGTTACCAGCGTTGAAATGCCAGCCGGAGATATTACCATAGTCGGCACGTTCACCGAGCAGAAGGCTTACACTGTCAAATATCTGCTTAATGGTACCGATATTTCGGTCAAAGACGCCGACACGGGAACAGAGAATGTCGGCGAGAGCGTTGAAGCAACTGCTCCCGATCTTGCTGGCTACACATTCGCCGGAACTGATGCCGAAAAAAACCAGACCATTACCGTTGTGTCGGATGCATCAGCAAATGTGATCACGTTCTACTACTATAAAAACGTAACCGTAACTGCAAATGACGATACCAAGGTATACGGAGACAACAATCCTGCGGCATTCGGCGCAACTGTAACCGGCACGCGCGACAATGAGACTGTTGTTTACACAGTCGGCAGACAAGCCGGTGAAGATGTCGGCAATTATGCAATTACTCCGACAGGCAATGAAATTCAGGGATACTATAAAGTCGAATATAAAAACGGCAGTTTCACAATAATCGCTCGCCCTGTTACCCTCACCGGCGAGAGCGACACCCGTACTTACACCGGCCAGGAAATCGAGCTTACCGACATTAAACAGAGCGGTCTGCTCGACGGTCACGAACTCTCCGGCGTGAGCTACAGCGCCAAGGGCACGGACCCCGGCGAATATAACGGTGTCTTTACCGGCAATGTGGTTATTAAGGACGCACAGGACAATGACGTAACCGCAAACTACAGCGTCACCAAGACCCCCGGCAAGCTTACTATCAACCCGGCATATCAGATTACTTATCAGTATAGCAACACACCGGAAAATGCACCCGCATGCCCCGTTGATGATACTTACTATGCTGACGGCACTACAGTAAGCCCACTCAAAAATCCCGGCACTCTTGAAGGCTACATTTTCTCCGGCTGGAAGATCAACGGCGAAGGCGATGCAGTCAATAGCGTCACTTTTGATGACGCGAACATAACGCTCATTGGCGAGTGGAAGCCTGTTGAAGGTCTGACTTGCACCATCAATTACTGGTGGATGGGCGATAGCGAGAAACCGATGAAGACCAAAACGGTTGACAACCTTACTTTTGGACAGCCCTACTCGGCTTCCCCCGAAACCTTTGATGGCTACACAGTAGAGAATGGTAATGAGCAGACAATAACTATAAAAACGACCGGCAACGTTATCAACTTCTACTACTACAAGAATGTTGTTCTCACTGCGAACAGCGACAGAGCTACTTACGATGGCAATACTCATCAGGTCAAGACCTTTAAGGCAATTGTAGCCGCAGACCGTAATGCAGATATAGCTGCTCAGCTTGGCAACTACATCTCCGCTCTCGGCGAAGGCAAGAATGCTGATGAATACGACGTTCTTTTCTATAGAGGTAAAGAAGTAATTCCTGTCACTGACCTTATTGGCCGTCCCCTTGCAGATATTTACTATGTAACTGATGCAAATACCGGCACCCTGACCATCACTCCGCGCTCCGTTACTATCACCTCCGGCAGTGCAAGCAAGACCTATGACGGCACTCCGCTTACAAACGATGAGATCACGATAACCGGCGACGGATTTGTTGATGGCGAAGCAACAGCCATAGCAACCGGCAGCCAGACCGATGTCGGCCACTCGGATAATACGATTGAGATAATAAAGAAAGACGGCTTTGACGCAAATAACTACGCTATTGAACTCAAAGAGGGCACCCTTACTGTTGAGAAGCGCCCCTATCGTCCGAATCCGCCGATAACCGACAAGATCACGGTCGAGATCACCGGCAACAGCGACAGCGTCGTGTATGACGGCACCGAGCACAGCGTCAAGGATTACACCGTGAAGATCAGCGACTCGCGCTACACCGAGAAGGACTTCACCTTCAGCGGCAAGGCACTCGCAAGCGGCGTCAATGCCGGAACCTACGAGATGGGTCTCAAGGCCGATCAGTTCAAGAACACCAACGCGCGCTTTACGAACGTTGAGTTCATCATCAAGGCAGACGGCGTTCTGACGATCACGCAGCGTCCTCTGACCATCACCGCCGGCAGCGCCGAGGGCATAGCCCCCGTTACCTGCGATAAGTACACAGTCGAAGGTCTCGCAACCGGCGACAAGGTCGATTCCGTCAAGATCACCGGCATCCAGAGCGAGCCGGGCGAATCCCCGAACGTAGCGTCCGACGCGGTCATCAAGAACGCAAAGGGCGAGGACGTCACCGCAAACTACAAGATCACCTATGTAAACGGTGTTCTCAAGGCCATCGAGGTCCTCAATAAGGAGATCCACTTCAACTACGTCATCGGCTACACCGACGGCACCATCCGCCCGAATAACGACATCAGCCGCGCAGAGGTCGCAACGATCTTCTTCCGCCTGCTGACCGACGAGGCACGCGAGCAGTACACAACGACCGCAGGCAACTTCACCGACGTTAAGGCCGGCATGTGGTGCAACCGCGCGATAGCAACGCTTACGAACATGGGCATCATCAAGGGCTACACCGACGGCAGCTTCCAGCCGAACAAGAGCATCACCCGTGCAGAGCTTGCGACGATCATCGCGCGCTTTGCAAAGCTTGATGTGAACACCAAGACCTTCAGCGACATCAACGGCCACTGGGCACAGAAGAACATCGAGCTTGCCGCAGGCAACGGCTGGATAAACGGCTATGAAGACGGCACCTTCCGTCCGAACAACAACATCACCCGTGCAGAGACCTTCGCAATGATAAACCGCGTCCTCGATCGCCAGACCGAGAGCGTATCCGACCTCCTGCCGACGTCCGAGATGAACATGTGGAGCGATAACCTGAACGAAAACGCATGGTACTACAAGGACGTACAGGAAGCGACGAACTATCATAAGTGCGACCGCGTGGGCGACAGCGTCTACGAGAAGTGGACCGAGAAGGTTCCCGACATCGACTGGGCGTCTTACCAGATCTGATCGCAAATCCAAAACCTATCACAAGGCAGCTTGTCTGCCTTGTGATTTTTTTATGTGCGTGGTATAATAAAATAATAATGCTATGCGGAGGCTGCCCGATTTGGATAAATTCGTTTTGAAATCTTCATATTCGCCGATGGGCGATCAGCCGGAGGCCATAGACACGCTTGTGCGTGGCATCGAAAACGGACTCGATGAGCAGGTTTTGCTCGGCGTGACCGGCTCGGGCAAGACCTTCACCATGGCGAGCGTTATCGAAAAGCTCAATCGCCCGACGCTTGTTCTGGCGCACAATAAGACCCTTGCGGCGCAGCTGTGCTCGGAGTTTCGCGAGTTTTTCCCGGATAACGCCGTGGAGTATTTCGTCTCGTACTACGACTATTATCAGCCCGAGGCGTATATTCCGCACACGGATACCTTCATTGAAAAGGACAGCGCCATAAACGACGAGATCGAGCGCCTGCGCCACAGTGCAACGTCGAGCCTTTTTGAGCGGCGCGACGTCATAGTCGTTGCATCCGTCTCGTGCATCTACGGTCTCGGCGACCCGATCGACTATAAAAATATGGTCATATCCCTGCGCCCGGGACAGACGCGCAATTTTGACGAGCTTCTGCGCAAGCTCATCGAGATACGCTATGAGCGAAATGACATCGCTTTCGAGCGAAATATGTTCCGCGTCCGCGGCGACACGGTCGAGATATTCCCGGCTTATGCAACGGATAAGGCCATCCGCGTCGAGTTTTTCGGCGATGAGGTGGACAGAATAAGCGAGGTGAACGTCGTGACCGGCGCGCCCGTACGCTATCTGAACCACGCTGCGATATATCCGGCCAGCCACTATGTCGTAAGCCGCGATAAGATGGCGCGAGCTATCGACGATATCCGCGCCGAGTGCGCCGAGCGCGTAAAATACTTTCAGGATAACGGCAAGCTGCTTGAAGCGCAGCGCATATCGCAGCGCACAAATTACGATATCGAGATGATGCAGGAGCTGGGCTACTGCTCGGGCATCGAGAACTATTCGCGCATAATCTCAAACCGCCCGGCAGGCTCTGCGCCAATGACGCTGCTCGATTACTTTCCGAAGGATTTCCTGCTGTTCGTTGATGAAAGCCACGTCACTCTGCCGCAGGTCAGGGCGATGTACCGCGGCGACCACGCGCGCAAGGAGTCCCTGGTTGAATACGGCTTCCGTCTGCCGTCGGCTTATGATAACCGACCGCTCAAATTCGAGGAATTTCAGGAGCGCATAAATCAGGCCGTGTATGTCTCCGCAACGCCCGGCGATTACGAGCGCGAAAGGGCAGGGCAGATAGCCGAGCAGATAATCCGCCCGACCGGCCTGCTCGACCCCGAGATATCCGTTCGGCCGATAGAAGGGCAGATCGACGATCTTATAAGCGAGATAAATATACGCATCGAAAAGGGCCAGCGCACTCTGGTAACGACGCTCACAAAGAAAATGGCTGAGGATCTTACCGAATACCTCGGAGCCGCCGGCATAAAGTGCAGGTACATGCACCACGATATCGGCGCGATAGAGCGTATGGAGATAATCCGCAGCCTGCGCCTCGGCGATTTTGACGTGCTTGTCGGCATAAACCTCCTGCGCGAGGGACTTGACCTCCCGGAGGTGAGCCTTGTTGCAATTCTCGATGCCGATAAGGAGGGCTTTCTTCGAAGCGAAACGAGTCTTATCCAGACCATCGGCCGCGCGGCACGCAACGCCGAGGGCACGGTGATCATGTATGCCGATACCGTGACGAGGTCGATGCGTCTTGCAATCGACGAAACCGAGCGCCGCCGCGCAAAGCAGGCGGCATATAACGCAGAGCACGGCATCGTGCCGAAAACGATAGTAAAAAGCGTTCGCGAGCTTATCGAGATATCCAGCGAGAGCGAGAAAACTCTGCGCCGTGCCGACGGAGTGAAGCTCACAAAGTCCGAGCGCAAGGAGCTTATCGAAAAGCTCGAAAAGGAAATGAAAGCCGCGGCAAAAATGCTTGAATTCGAGCTTGCGGCTCAGCTTAGAGACGAGATCGTCCGCCTGCGCGGCGAGGTGAAATGATGAAACTTCTTATACTTGACGGAAACAGCATAGTAAACCGCGCGTTTTACGGCATACGCGCGCTCACGGCGCCCGACGGAACGCCCACAAACGGCGTGTACGGCTTCCTTGCCATACTACGCAAGCTGCTTGACGATGAAAAGCCCGAGGCCGTGTGTGTTGCATTTGACCTCAAAGCGCCGACGTTCCGGCACCTGAGATACGCCGGATATAAGGCTCAGCGCAAGGGCATGCCCGAGGAGCTTGCCGTTCAGATGCCGATACTCAAGCAGGTGCTTGACGCAATGGGCATTCTTCGCCTTGAGCTTGAGGGCTACGAGGCCGATGATCTGCTCGGTACGGTCGCTGCGCGGTGCAGCGCCGCCGGCTGGGACTGCCGCATCGTCACCGGCGATAAGGACAGCTTCCAGCTTATAAGTGAAACGACGCATGTCTGCCATGTCAAAAGCCGTATGGGGCAGACAACGACGACCGAGTATACTCCAAAGCTGTTTTTTGACGAGTACGGCTTTGAGCCAAAGCACATTATCGATCTCAAGGCTCTGATGGGCGACAGCTCGGATAACATTCCCGGCGTGCCCGGCGTGGGCGAAAAAACGGCTATGGGTCTTGTTCAGAAGTATAAGGATATCGAGACCATTTATGCCGGGCTTGACACCATAGATGTCAAAGAGAGTATGCGCAAAAAACTGCGCGAGGGCAGGGAGAGCGCCTTTTTGTCCTATGAGCTTGCAACGATACACACCGATGCGCCGATAGAGTTTGCACCCGATGACGCAAAGTGGAACGAGGACTATAAGCCTGAGTTGTACGATGTGCTCAAAAAGCTCGGATTTAATAAATTCATCGAAAAATGGGGCGTGAGCGAAAGTGCCGAGAGCGCGCAGAAGGCTGTGATTGAGCGAATTGAATATGTTGAATATGCCTCGTTTGACGAGATAATGCAGGCTGTTCAGAGTGCCGACGAGATCGCCGTAACGGCGGATGAAAGCTTTGACAGTATTGAGATATGCGACGGGAGGGCAGTGTACATTGCACGTTGGAGCAGCCTCGGAGACGACTATTCAAGGCTTCTGAGCCTTGTGTTTTCCGACGATGTGAAAAAGACTGCGCACAATGTCAAAAACCTGATGACGCAGCTCATTGCCGAAAAGCTGCCGCTTGACGGCTTTGTATACGATACGGCGCTTGCAGGCTACCTGCTTGACGCAACTGCCGGAGATTACAGCCTCGGCAGGCTCAGCATGGGCTATTGCGGCACGGAGCTTGACGGAGCGGAGGCTGTGTACAGACTGCGCCCTGTGACCGAGAAAAAGCTTGAGCAGCTCGGCATGACAAAGCTCTTCTACGAGATAGAAATGCCGCTGTGCCGCGTTTTGGCCGATATGCAGGAGCAGGGCTTTATGATAGATAAGGCGGCTCTCGTGAGCTTTGGCGAAAGCCTGACCGGCACGATCGCGCAGCTTGAAAGCGCCATTTACGAGCACGCCGGGTGCGAGTTTAACATCAATTCGCCCAAGCAGCTCGGCGAGGTACTTTTCGATAAGCTCTTGCTCCCGGCCGGCAAAAAAACGAAAACCGGCTGGAGCACAAATGCCGACGTTCTTGAAAAGCTGCGCGGCAAGCACCCGATAGTGAACATGGTTCTCGATTACCGCATGCTCACAAAGCTCAAGAGCACATATGCCGACGGGCTTTTGAAGCTCATCGATCCGGACGGCAGGATAAGAACCAAGTTCCAGATGACCGTCACCGCGACCGGCCGACTGTCGAGCACCGACCCTAATCTTCAGAACATACCCATACGCAAGGAGCTCGGCAGCCATATCCGCGAGATGTTCATTGCATCTAAGGGAAATGTCCTTGTCGATGCCGACTACAGTCAGATAGAGCTGAGGCTGCTTGCGCATATATCCGGCGATGAGCATATGCGCGCGGCGTTTTTAAGCGGCGAAGATATACACACAGTTACGGCCTCGCAGGTGTTCAATACGCCGATCGATGAGGTAACGCCCTTGCAGCGCAGCCGCGCAAAGGCCGTAAACTTCGGCATAGTCTACGGCATATCACCGTGGTCGCTTGCGCAGGATATCGGCGTAACGCAGGGTGAGGCAAAGGCGTACATGGATGCGTATTTAAATAAATACGACGGTGTGCGCGACTATATGAAGTCCATCGTCGAAAAGGCAAAGCAGGACGGATATGTCACGACGATCTATTCGCGCCGCCGCGATCTGCCGGAGCTTAAATCGTCGAATTTCAACACAAGATCGTTTGGCGAGCGCGTTGCGCTGAATATGCCCATCCAGGGCACTGCGGCGGATATTATAAAGCTTGCAATGGTGAATGTGTATAACAGGCTCAAAGCCGAGGGACTAAAGGCAAGGCTCATTTTGCAGGTGCATGACGAGCTTATCTGCGAATGCCCCGAGTCCGAGGCGCAGACGGTTGCAGACATTCTGCGCGAGGAGATGAGCGGAGCTGCCAAGCTCAGCGTACCGCTCACGGTCGATGCGAAAATAGGCCACAGCTGGGCGGAGGCACACTGATGCTGACTTATGAACAAGCCGGGGACGTTCTCGACGATCTTGTTGACGAGCTGCCCGAGGAAATATTCAAAAACTTAAACGGCGGCGTCAGCTTCGTTGAGGACGCCGTGCGCAGCGACGACGGAAGATACACGCTCGGCATGTATTTCCGCGATAAAATGGGGCGGCATATCGAGTTGTATTACGGTTCGTTTACAGAGCTTTACGGAGACATGGATGATGAGACCTTCCGCCGTCGTTTAAGGAGCACGCTCCACCATGAGCTTACGCACCATATCGAAAGCCAGGCCGGCGACCGCAGCCTTGAGCGCTGGGACGAGCGCCAGTCCGAGCTTTACGGTTTTGGCGGTATTGACGTAAAAAGCATACTGTTTGTGTGCGATGATAACAGCATGTCGCTTGTTGCAGAAGCGGTATTTAACTCGTCAAAGGGCGATTACTGCCCGGAGATCATGGCATATTCGGCCGGGATCAACGTTAAGGACGAAATAAATCCGCGTGTGAAAAAATGCTGCGAAGCGCTCGATATAAGGCTGCCGCACGGCTATCCTGTGCCGGTAACGCGCGAGCTTATCGAACGATGCGATGTCGTGCTGTGCATGACGGCGCTTCAGGCGCAGAAGCTGTCGGACGAATATCAGGATATGGACGAGCGCATTATGTGCCTTGCCGATGAGGATATCTATCCGCCGACGCTTCCAATAGGCTGGAAAAAATGTGTTCTGCGCATTGAGGATGAAGCTCTTGCCGTCATAGACGAGCTGCGCGAGGAGGACATGTAATGGTGCGCATTGTCGATACAAGAGCCGAGCACATTGACGATATCCTGCGCATCGAGCAGCAGTGCTTTTCACTGCCGTGGACTCGCGAGCAGCTTACAGCTCAAATGACGGATTCCATGCATGTTTTTCTTGCTGCCGAGGCCGAAAACGGCAGGGCAGTTGGCTATGTCGGGCTTATGTACGTCCTTGACGAGGGGTATATATCAAACGTCGCCGTGTCGCAGGACAGGCGGCGCGAGGGGATAGCCGATATGCTGCTTGACGAGCTTCGTGCACGAGCCGAGGCTAAGAAGCTAAGCTTTCTGACGCTCGAGGTGCGCCTTGGCAATGTGCCGGCGCAGAGCTTATATAAAAAACACGGCTACATCGAGGTCGGCCGGCGAAAGGGATACTACAGCCTGCCGAAGGAGGACGCCGTTTTGATGACTTGTTTTCTAAGTGAGGAAGAGAAATGAAAATACTTGCCTTTGAATCATCCTGCGACGAGACCGCCGTCGCCGTCGTTGAAAACGGCAGAAATGTGCTTACGGATCAGATATTCTCGCAGGCCGACCTGCACGCCATTTATGGCGGTGTTGTGCCGGAGATAGCGTCGAGAAGCCACGTCGAGGTCATATCGCGCCTTGCCGAGCGCGCCGTACAGGCAGCCGGAATAGAAAAAAGCGATATCGACGCCGTTGCGGCAACGTACGCTCCCGGCCTTATCGGAACGGTGCTCGTAGGCCTCAACTTTGCAAAGGCAGCTGCCATGAGCCTCGGCGTTCCGCTTATCCCCGTGCACCATATAAAGGGGCACGTTGCGGCAAACTACATAGCATATCCCGAGCTTGAGCCGCCGTTTTTGTGCCTTGCGATATCAGGCGGCAATACGCTTATAATCGACGTGCGGAGCTATACAGATCTAAATGTCATCGGCGCAACGCGCGACGATGCGGCAGGCGAGTGCTTTGATAAAACCGCACGCGTGCTCGGACTGCCGTATCCCGGCGGCAAGCCCATTGACGATCTCTCTCAAGGCGGCGACGATAAAAAATATCATCTGCCGCGCACGCATATTGAGGGGCATCCATATGAAATGAGCTTCTCCGGCCTTAAAACTGCCGTGATAAATATCGTGCACAATGCCGAGCAAAAGGGCGAGGAACTGGACAGAGCCTCGCTTGCGGCATCTTTCACGGCCGCCGTGAGCGATGCTCTTGTGCCTCGCACAATGATGGCTACCAAGGAGCTCGGGTATAAAAAAATAGCCATTGCCGGCGGCGTGGCGGCAAATTCGCGCATCCGTGCCGATTTCAAGGCTGCCGCCGAGAAAAACGGCTGCGAGCTGTTCGTTCCGCCGTTGAAGCTTTGCGGCGATAATGCGGCAATGATAGGCTGTCAGGGTTACTATGAGTATCTCGCCGGGAATACTGCCGGCTGGGCTCTCAATGCCTACGCGAATATGGAACTGTAGGGAGAGAACGTATGGGCGTACATGACGGACACAGGGAGCGGATGAAAAGCCGCTTTGTTGAGACCGGCCTTGATGGCTTTAACGATCATAACGCACTTGAGATGCTGCTTTTCTACGCCGTTCCGCGCAAGGACACAAATGAGCTTGCGCATAGGCTTTTAAAGCAGTTCGGCTCGCTCGCATCCGTTTTTGAAGCAAAGCACGAGGAGCTTATGCGTGTTGACGGGATAGGAGAAAACGCCGCGACGCTCATAAAGCTCATTCCCGAGGTCAGCCGCCGCTATCTGCTTACAAAAAGTCTGCCGACAAAGGTCATCCGCCGCAGCGAGGATGCCGGCGCATATTTTGTCGCCAAGTTCATGTACGAGGTAAATGAGATATGCTATGCGCTGCTTTTAAACTCATCCAACGGTATAATAGCCTGCAAGGAGATAAGCCGAGGCGTTGTGAACGCAACCGAGGTCGGCATAAGAATGCTTGTTGAGGCGGCCATTAAAAGCAACGCTGCCGCCGTTATAATTGCCCATAACCACCCCGGTGCGCTGCCGCTTCCGTCGAAGGAGGATGAGTACTGCACCCGGCTTGTGAAGAAAGCTTTGGAGCTTGTCGATATAAAATTACTTGACCATATTATCGTCGGTGGCAAAGAGTTTCAATCTCTTAACAAAAATGGACTTATGTAAACGAAATGATGTTTTCAAAATGTAACAAAATTCGACTTCAGGACTCTACATAATTTTACATATCGGCGCTAAATACTGAAATTCAATGATTTTTCAGTGTTGGAAACTCTGTTGAAAATGTTGATAACTATTTGCAAAATAATTTTTTGAAATAATTATGTAAACGCTTTGCGACTGTTTTGTAGCATTGAAAAAGTGCTGAAATTCTTATATTTTTTATAAACATAAATTGTCAGCATAATGGCTTACAAATTTGAGCAATAACGAGCAGTTATAACTTTTTTTGTTTGACTTTATCGCCGCCATGTGCTAAAATGCGAAATGTCCTTTGCTGGTGTGGCTCAATGGTAGAGCATCTCACTCGTAATGAGAAGGTTGTGAGTTCGATTCTCACCACCAGCTCCAGGGAAAAAGATCACCGGGAAAAGTATTTGACTTTTCCCGGTGATCTTTTTATTGCAGCAAACTGCCGCAGACTTTTTTCAGTCATTTTCGGTGCGGATAAGGTTGCTGACATACGGACGCTTTCCGGACAGTACCTCGTCATAGAAATTCTGTTTCCGGTCGATATATGCAATGCTGTCCTCAAGCTCCTTGATCGTCTGGCGCAGCCGCTCCTGCTTTTTAGCCGGCATTTCCTTTCGTGGGATAATGGTCGATTCTCCGGCAAGGCAAAGCTCGAGATATTCCTTTCATATCCTCCGTGATTATAATTGCAATGAGGAGACAACAATGATTTTATTAGGGCGTAAGCTTAGATCAGCATCATAAGCGTTCCGCCGACTATGAGCACAAGGCCGACGGCCGCTTTCTTTGACAGCCGCTCCTTGAAAACAAGCGCCGAGAAGCCGATCGAAACAAGGATGCTCAGCTTGTCGATGGGAACGACTACGCTTGCAAGGCCGTCCTGAAGCGCTTTATAGTAGCACAGCCACGAGCCGCCGGTAGCAAGTCCGGAAAGGCAGATAAAGCCCAGCTCGTTTTTGGGAATATCCTTTAGCGTGTGCTGCTTGCCCTTTATGAACACGATCAGCCACGCCATGATCAGCACAACGCCTGTACGGATGGCTGTTCCGAGGTTTGACTCAACGCCGTCAATGCCGATCTTGCCGAGGATAGAGGTCAGCGACGCAAACACTGCCGACAGAACGGCATACAGCAGCCAACTCTTTTTCTCCTGCTTCTGCTCGGTATCAGCCTTCTTTTCGATCATCATGAACGTGCCGATGCCGATGAGGACAACAGCCGCCGCTTTAAGCCACGAGATCGGCTCGCCGAGGAAGATCAGCGCCAGAATTATGGTTAGTATCGTTGAGGACTTGTCTATCGGCACGACCTTGTTCACATCGCCGAGCTGCAGCGCCCTGAAATAGCAAAGCCACGATGCGCCGGTCGCAATGCCGGACAGGATGAGGAATATCCACGTTTTTGCGTCCAGCCCGGTGATGGTCGGAGCCGAGCCGACTATCCAAACCATCAGCCACGAGAAAATAAGTACAACTATGGTTCGTATTGCAGTTGCGGCGTCGGAATCGGTCTTTTTGATCCCACATTTTGCGAGAACCGACGTCAGACCGGCAAAGAGAGCCGAGCCGAACGCGAAAAGTATCCACATAATGTTCGCCTTACTTTCTATATATCATGAGATCATTATAACACAGCCGCCGTCATTACGGCAGCGTATTATAAATTTTACATTATACATGTAAAAACACGGTGCATCCTGAAAGCTGCACCGTGTAATCTGTTTTTGCTTCGTATCTCAATCGACTACAAAGTAGCGATAGAGGAAAGTTACGATCTGCGCGCGTATGCACTTGTCATTCGGAGAAAATGTTTTTGCCGTGGTGCCTTTTGTCACGCCGACTTCGACCGCCCAGTCTACTGCATCTGCATAAAATGCATGCTTCGGGACATCTGTAAAACCGGCCGATTTATCGGCTTGAGGATACATATCCCAGCGCCAGAGAAATGTAACGACCTGGGCCCGGGTGACGGTCGCTCCCGGCTGGAAGTGATCGGCGGTGACACCGGTGGTGATGCCTTCCTGGGAGGCCCACAGAACGGCTTTGTAGTAAAAACTGCCCTTTGGAACATCGACGAATTGGCAGACGGTCGATGCGGGCTCGGGGCATCCGGCTGCCCTCCACAGGAAGGTGACGACCTGAGCACGGGTGCAGCTTGCATACGGACTGAAAGTCGTTTCTGTAGTTCCGTTAGTTATGCCTTCATTGACTGCCCACAAAACAGCATCATAGTAGTATGCCCCCTCCGAAACATCGGTAAAGTTGTTTGTGTACGGTTCATCCGGGTCATCCGGCAGGTCGGGATTTTCGCTGTCGCTGTCGGGGGCATATATGTTCCCACTGCCATCTTTTGCATAATAGTCATCGTATTCATCCATGGGTATGAAAACCGTGCTGCTTTCGCCGTCAGATATCGGGAGAGAAGCAAAGTCAACGGTGCGGACAGGCTCAAGCTCGGATGCGTCGTAAGTGTAGATCTCTGCACCGACGTTGGCTGCATCTGATCCGGAAACCGTGAAGCTGTATCCCGAACCCTCGGGCAAAGTGGCGATGAGCCCGATATCTGTCATCTCGAGTGATACCTCTCCGCTGACGCAGGTACCGTTTGCATAGCTGCCGGCGGACTGGCCTTTTGTGTTCCAGAAATCGACCTTGATGTCACAGGTTTTAAGCTGCTTGTTCGCAGGCGGATACACCAGGACGGTGCGTGCGTGATAGCTGCTGTAGAAATCGTCCTCGCTCTGCAAATTGTCAACTTCCAGATGCGCAAGATAGTGCTCTGGATAGTGGGCAAGTCCGAGCGTGTTGAGATTCAGAAGAGCATCGGGGATCAGCGTATAATTTAACAGTGCACAACTGAGCACTTTCTTGAGTGCGCTGTTTGAGAGCACGCACCTTAAAGTGTCGCTCTTTTCAAAAGGAGAGCCGGGAGGGGTACCGAGCTCGCTTCCGGTGAAGTCCATTATATCCTGCTGGACATCTGTGTAGAGAACTTTTCCGAATGCGGAGCTGCCGCCGGGACCGTTTGTGAAGGCTACCTCGCAGAACCTATCCAAAAATGTGCGCTGAGAGGGTTTGATTTCTTGGGTAAACATTCCGGAGATCTCCTCAAATTTATCCCACAGCTTGTCGTTTTTATCGTAGGGAAGCGACAGCGTTGTTCCGTACCGCGTAAAGCCCCATGCCGTGGGAGCAACGCGCGGCACCAAGTCCACAGGACTTACTATGTTGAAAATGTTAGGGTCAAAAAACGTTTCTGCCGAGTCGCGGGATGCGCCTGCCGGAGTTGCAAATGTGTAGACGTATATATCCACGACGTTGGGCTTTATCCCGCCGATCGTCGCATTGTTCAGCGCACGTCCCAGGAGATTGGCAACGGCAGCGCCGCGGCTGAAGCCTACTGCCCAGATCTTCAGGTCACCCTTGATCTCGTGGCTCTGAACATAGTCACTAAGACCGCTCAGAACGTCGTTGGCAGCAGTCTGGAAGCCGTAATGGTTGCGGCTGAGCTTTTCCTCGCTGTTGTACACGTTGAAGTTGCTTGCCCATTCGCCGCCGTAGCCGCCGCCGCGGATAGGAACGGCGATCAGGGTGTCCGTGCCGCCGTCTTTGTTGGCGATATACTTCATTGCCAGCGTGTAGGCGACCTTGTCCGATGTATCATCAAGCGGCACATCATAATTAACGTATTGAATCGAGCTGAAATTCAGCTTGTTCAGCAGCTCCCGAACATTTTCGGTTCTGGAAATCGCCGTGCCGACGCCTTCGCCGCGCCATGTGGTGTTAGCATTTGTCGAGAAGGTCGTCATTTCAAGGCACAGTGAAGCCTTTGCAAGATCGGCACTGTAGCCGTAGCCGTCATCTTGAGCGTAGAAGTAATCGTCGGTGTAATTAAACTGCCAAGACCGTTTGTGGCCTATATTGCCCTCGAAATTGAAGTCAACGGTAATGGACTCGTTATCTCCCGGCTTTGGATCTGTCGGCGGAGTCTCGGAGGGGACGTTGGAAAGATCCCAATCTTTGAGAATGCTTGCGCGGCTTTCAAGAGTGTAGAGCTTGCTCTCGGCATCGGGCTTACCCTTGAGAACAGCATTGCCGTTGTAAGTATAGTTTACTGCAAGATCGTCCGCGACTCTGTTATTAATGCTTTGACCGCCGGAATTGCGAACACTGCTCGCGCTGCTGAGCGTGAAGAAATCATATGCGCTTCGGGAAGTGCTTGCGCATTCAACATTGACCTTTTCGAGGGCATTGGCGGAGTTTTTTGAGTCTTCGTCGCTGATGCCTGCCAAACGCGCATAACCGGGCGTCTGAATATTGACCGAGCCCATCACAAGGCAGCTGTCAATATCGGCAAAGCGACTGTTGTCGCCTATGCCGGCAACGCTGATATCGCTGTCTTTATTCGTGCCGGTGTATTTAAGGTCGATGTCAAGGTCGGCGATGCAGTTTCTTACTGAGCCTTTTCCTCTCGCAATACCGCATGTTATGAATCCTATGTTGAGCTTATCAAAACTGCGCCGTACTGTCATGCTGACATTGCAGTTTTCAATAAGGCCAGTGTCATCACCGTATGAGTTGTAATAAGCAATGCCGCAAATGCCGCTGTCAGTGCCCAAAACATCGTTATCTTCATCGGTGCTTATTACGGTAACATTAAGATTCTTGATGGTGCCTAAGTTTTTCTCAATGAGCGTGCTTTTGAGATTATATATAGTGTGGCCGTTGCCGTTAACAACTCCGCCTTTAGGCAAAGTGCCGCAGGCTGCGTTGTTAAGCGTGTCGTATGCAATGTTCTCTGCGCTTGCGTCGATATCGTTCATCAGCAGGTAATAGCCGCTGCCGATGTTCTCCTTCAGGTCTGCTAAAGTGTAGATCGGCACATAGCCATCGGGAATATCCGACGCGGCAAAGGCAGATGCCGGCAGCAGCGCGAGCGCCATCACAAGCGCCAAAAAACCGGCAAGAAGTCGTCTTTTCACAGGCTCGCCTCCTTAAAAGCGGTAAAACTCGGTCTGGTCGCTGTCGGGACGGTAAACAGAAACAAAGCTTCCGTCGGAGCTTGAATATGCGTAAACCTCCGATGCGTCAACGCCGGCGAGTCTTATAAGCTCTTCGCCGTCAAGGCCGAGAACGACTGCGTCGCCGTTATCGTCGGTAACGGAGAGAACAAGCTCATTGCCGGCAATGCTTCCGCCGCCAAGCTCGGAAATTATCTTGTTCATTTCCGGCAGCACAACGGTGAAATACGGATCCTCCGAGGTCTGAGTCCAGCTTAATATCTTGCGCTCTTCCTTGAGTGTGCCGTCAAGGCCGTAGATTTGAGCATAAAGATCAAATGTCTTAGGCTCGCCGTCCGGGAAATACACGGTGTCGGCAGACACCTCGTTGCCGTCTGCGTCCTTCCAGATAAAGCGTACAAGACCGTTTGCACACAGAACTACCTCCGCACCCTCTTCGCCTTGAATGACCTGCCCTGTTACGACATTTATCGCGTAGTAGCGAGTGCCGTAGCCTTTTGCAAGCCACGATGCCACAAACCAGCCGTTTGTGCCGCTGCCGTCAAGAATGCCGAGATCGTAATCGAGAGTGTATATTAGCTTGCCGCTGGTTACGGCCGGAGTACCTGTTGCGGCAACTCCCGGACCTGTGGGCTGCTGCGTAGGCTCGGCTGTCGGCTGCAAAGTTTCGGCGGCGCCGACGTCGGGCTTATCGTTTGCGCCGCCGCATGCGCCGAGTATCATAAGCAATGCAAGCAGCATGCTGATAACAGAAACTTTTCTCTTCATGGTCATATCCTCCGTGATTTACATGTTTATATTAAATTCAATTTCAATATCGTTTACAGAGAGCCTGCCGAGCCCGGCTTTGCCGACGGTTTTGACGTAGCAGCCGCCGGAGCCGCCCTTGAGGGATATTATCTCGGGGCCTATAAGCTCAAGCGCGCCGCTGCATTTTAAAACAACAGGCTCCTGCCAATACGGAGCGAGGCTGCCGTATTCGTCAAGCGCGCGTATGCGAACCTCGGCAGCATCGTATGTGTTACCCTCGGAAAGCTCTGTTTTGCTCGGAACTGCTTCAAAATGGACTTTCTGACCCGGCGAGCGAGTCACTCTTTTTATTACCTCGCCGTCTCTTATCGCGTCAAAGCGCCACTTCGTGGCCTCGCCGCCCCAGTTGCCGACGTATTTTCCGTAAAGCTCAACGCCGTCGGAAAACTTAAAGCCCTTTGTTAGCATAAGCCGCGCAAACTTTGCAAGAATTTTCGGAGGAAGTGCGCTCGGACCGGATTTGGCAACGGCAAGCAGGCATTCTTTAACAGTGGCGGCCGTCTTTTCGTCAAAGCCCTCCTGCGTTATAAGCAGCTCGCCGATAAAGTCGTCAATTATGACCGGTGGATGGGGGAGAGCGGGATATTCATCTTTTCCGGGGAAAAACTCGCGGACGAAAACTCCGTCCTTATAAAGCTTCATGCTGTCGGCGTTGGTGAAAACATATACCTTGCCGATATCGCCTGCCGGGTGCTCGCCGATATCCATGGACGAGGAGACAACGCAGCAGGGAACGTTGTCGCTCTGGCTTGCGTAAACCGCGGCCGCGAGCTTCGGATTGCGGAACATGTCCATAACGCCGTGGTAGCATATCCCGTCGCCGCTGCCGAAGTCCTGATGCGTGTTGTAGTCAAACATGCACCACGGGAATATGCCGCATATATCGTCGGCGGCGTACATCGCGTCGAGCACCTTCGCGTGCCTGAGCGCGTGGCTGAGTCTGTGCCGCTCATCGTCAAAGGGCTTTGTCGGGAACATGTGCCCGTTGCACTCGGAAACGAAATACGGCCTGTGCTTCTTGCTCGTCACGTTCTTTTTCGCTTTCAGACCGGCATTGTCGCCGGTGTGCGAAAAGTCGTTGTATGCGTAAACATCCTCAAGCAGCCGGCTTTTTTCAAGGTACCTGACGCCGCTCGTCTGGCGGCCGGAGTCGAGTGTGTGCGCAACGGCATTCGTTTTTCTGTAAAGTTCGTCGCAGTCCTGCGATTCGTTTATCCTGACGCCCCACAGCATGATAGACGGATGGTGCATATATTGCCGAACCATTTCATCGGTGTTTTTAACCGCCTGCCGCTTCCAGTCCTCGTCGCCGATATGCTGCCAGCCGGGGATTTCGGTAAACACCAGCAGCCCCAGCTCATCGCAGCGCGATATAAAGTGTTGCGACTGCGGATAGTGCGAGGTGCGCACGGCGTTAACGCCAAGCTCGTTTTTGAGTATCTCGGCGTCAAGCTCCTGCACCGATTTCGGCATGGCATAGCCGACATAGGCGTATGACTGATGCCTGTTAAGTCCGCGCAGCTTTATCCTCTGACTGTTGAGATAGAATCCGTCGTTTTCAAACCTCACGGTTCTGAAGCCGAAACGCAGGCTCTTTTCATCAACGACCTCGCCGCCGCGCATTGCGCGAACACGCGCCGTGTGCAGAGCAGGGGAGTCCAAGCTCCAAAGCCGTGCATTCGGAACGCTCAGCTCAAACGCCTTGCCGCAGGCCGAGGTAATGACCTTGCCGCTGCCGTCAACGATATCGGTAGCAACGCTTTCGCATTCGCTTTCGATCCTCACTCGCAGCTCGTGCAGACCGGTGTTCTCGATTAGAACTTCTTTGATATACTCGGGATCCTTTACCTCAAGCGTCACCTCGCGGTAAAGTCCGCCGTAGCACAGATAGTCGATAACAAAGCCGAACGGCGGAATGTTAAGGCTCTCGCGCGTGTCGAGCCGAACATCGATGACGTTTTCACAGCCGAAATCAATGCTGCCCGTTATATCAACTGAAAACGCCGTGTAGCCGCAGGCGTGATATCCGACACGCGTTCCGTTGCAGAATACCGTTGCCTCGTGCGCTGCGCCGTCAAAGCGCAGTATAAGCCGCTTGTCCTGCCACTCCAAGGGAGCGGTAAAGCTCTTTCTGTAGCCGCAGACCATTTGATAGTCGTGGCAGTCGATATAATTATAAGGTATCTCCCTTGCCGTGTGCGGCAGACGGACGGAGGACGCCTTGTCAAAGCCTGCGTCGTAGTCCTCGGTGAAAAGCCAGCCGTTATTGAAAGCAATGTCCATATCGTAGCTCCTTCGAATTTTTAATGTAATTTTATCATATCCGCGATGCAATGCAAGATGTAGTTGATTTTAAGGCCATAAAACTATATAATATTTCTGAAATTTTTAGATCGGAGTATGAGAATGGATAAGCTTCTGAACACAAAACTGTTTCTGCTGGATATGGACGGCACGCTTTACCTCGGCGACGAGGTGTTTGACGGCGCGGTGGACTTTATCGATACCGTTAAGAAAAGCGGCAGAGAGTATATATATCTGACCAATAACTCCTCGCGCGCCGGCGTTGACTATATAACACGCCTTAGAAAGCTCGGCTTTCCCTGCGAGAAGGAAAATGTTTTCACCTCCGGCATGGCAACGGCAATGTATCTCAACAGCCGCCACAAGGGTAAGCTTGTCTATCCCGTCGGAACTCCGGCGTTTTTGGGCGAGCTTGAAAGCTATGGGGTTCCCCTTGGCGACAGCGAGGAGGTCGGCGTTGTCTGCGTTGGCTTTGATACGACGCTTACTTATGAAAAGCTCGATAAAGCCGTGCATTATCTTCGCCGCGGCGCTGCATTCGTTGCCGCAAACCCTGACTGGGTGTGCCCCATGCCGGCAAATGAGGTCCTGCCCGACTGCGGCAGCATCTGCGCGCTTTTGACCGCCGCAAGCGGAGTCGAGCCGGTGTTTATCGGCAAGCCGAACCGCAATATGGTTGACATAATATCGGAGCAGACCGGCGTTCCCAACGAAAATATCTGCTGCGTCGGCGACAGGCTTTATACCGATATAGCCGTTGCGCAGAATGCCGGCGCAGTGTCCGTGTGCGTCCTGTCGGGCGAGAGCAGCCTTGAGAATATTGAAAAAGCCGAGCGCAAGCCGGATTATGTTCTCAAAAACGTCGCGGAGATCGCGGATATACTCAAAGCACACATGTGATTTACAGAATGTTATTTAATTTTCGCACAAGGTGTGTTATAATAGCTTAACGGTCGGGAGGTGAGCAAATGCCGAAGCAGACCGGAACAAAGCAGATAGCGTCAAATCGCAAGGCCTTTCACGATTATTTCGTGCTTGACAGGTTTGAAGCCGGCATAGAGCTTGCCGGAACGGAAGTTAAATCCCTCAGAGCGGGAACGGTCAATATGAAGGACTGCTACTGCACGATCAAAAACGGCGAGCTGTTTGTCAGATCGCTGCATATAAGCCCGTATGAAAAGGGCAACATTTTTAATAAAGACCCTGTGCGCCCGAGAAGACTGCTCATGCATAAGCGCGAGATAGTCAAGCTCAACGCAAGAGTTATGCAGGAGGGCGTGGCGCTTATTCCGCTGTCGCTTTATTTTAAGGACAGTAGGGTGAAGGTCGAGCTTGGCCTGTGCAAGGGCAAAAAATTGTATGATAAACGAAATGACGACGCAAAGCGAGAAGCCGCGCGCGACATTGAAAGAACTTTGAAGGAGAGACACTGATGAGCAATCCTGTAGTAACAATCGAAATGGAAAACGGCGATATCATAAAGGCCGAGCTTTATCCCGAGGTCGCACCCAATACGGTCAACAACTTCATCTCGCTGGTAAAGAATAAGTTTTATGACGGCGTTATTTTCCACCGAGTAATTCGCGGCTTCATGATCCAGGGCGGCGATCCTCAGGGCATTGGCGTAGGCGGTCCCGGATATTCTATAAAGGGCGAGTTCAAGATGAACGGCGTTCCCAACGATCTCAAGCATACTCGCGGCGTCCTGTCGATGGCGCGCGCAATGGCGCCCAATTCCGCCGGCAGCCAGTTTTTCATTATGCATGAGGATGCACCCCATCTCGACGGCCAGTATGCCGCGTTCGGCAAGGTCATAGAGGGTATGGAGAATGTCGATAAGATCGCGACCTGCATGACCGGCAGAAACGATAAGCCCATCCACCGCCAGGCAATGAAGAAGGTCACTGTCGACACCTTCGGCGTTGACTATCCCGAACCTGAAAAGATGTAATGCACCACGGGGTGCGGTCATCCGCACCCCGTGTAAAGCAATAGTCCAATTACCGGACGGCGTTGCAGTGCGACACGGTACAATGTTACCGTCGAGCTGACGCGAAGATCACCGCCCGACTATCGGACGGCGTTGCAGTGCGACGCGGTACAATGTTACCGTCGAGTTGACGCAATAAAGAACAGTACCAGCCTAAATACGCCTCTAAAAAACGGGGATGTACCGGTTTCGACGGGGGTATGGAGGCAGGAATAGCGAGCGGATGCGCCTACCATCCTAAAAATGGGCAGCTTATAAATTAAAGAACAACAACGATACTGTTCTTCTCGCTGCTTAATTAGCGAGCGTTCCCTCCGGGAGGACCACGGCCCGGAACGGAGCGTCGATCAGTGGTGCCCGTGAGTGTGCAAAGCTTTGAGCACACCACGCATAATGAAGCTACCGACTCTGCGAGCCTGACGGCCGGCTCGCAGGGAAGGGAATATAAACGACCGTATGCGCTCGGAGAAGTTCCTGTTAAAGTGCTTTCGGACGGGGGTTCAACTCCCCCCATCTCCACCATATCCACCGCAGCATATCTGCTGAGGTGGATTTTCTATTGCCAACGCGGTGAAAATATGGTAAGCTGAATCAAAAATAATGAAATGAGATGTCAAAAATGACAGAATCGCTGTTTTATATTCAAAGAATACGCGCACAATATGATACCGGCATTTTTTCCAAATCCGATAAGCGCATAGCCGACTATCTGCTTGAGCACCCGGGTGCAGTTGACGCTGAAACTGCAAGCTCGATCGCCGAGAAGGTGGGAACAAGTCCGGCAACAGTCGTGCGCTTTTGCCGCAAGCTCGGCTTCAAGGGCCTGACGGATATGAAAAACAGCGCCGCCTATACGAACTATATTGAAAGCTCGACTACGGATATGGACCTGAAAAAGGGCGACGATGCGGAGACTGTCACTAACAAGGTCCTGCAGTATATGAAGATGGTGCTTGACCAGCTGAAGCTGTCGCTCGAGCCGGAGCTTTTGCAGAAGGCAGCCGATAAGCTTGCCGATGCAAATCATGTTGTGATACTGGCCGAAGGCGGTTCGGGCACGATCGCGAGGGCTGCATACGATATTTTTCTCAAGCTTGCAATACCGTGCCGCATTGTTGATGATATAATGTTTCAGATCATGGAGATAAGCATGATGGACGAAAACGATGTGCTGTTTTTGATCCTCAACTCCGGCAGAACATATAACGTTTTGCAGAATGCATCTTACGCAAAGCAGCGCGGGATATACACCATCGGCGTTGTCGGCACGAAGGGAACACCGCTGTCGAAATACCTTGATATCGAGCTGCCGACATGCATTTTCAGCAGCAGTTATCTGAGCGATATCTCCGCTGCACGCCTGTGCGAGCTTGTGACGGTTTCGATCCTTCACTCCATCATGGCGCTTACACGTGACAGCGAACAAATGAAACGCGGAGAGCGTATTGCTAACTCAATCGAGCTTAAACGTATCCCGGGAAATCAAAAATTCTGAATATAATATCCAGTAAACTTCAACTTAAAAGTACGGTAATTTATGAATTACCGTACTTTTTTACGTTTCAGGAGATAAAATTGTTTGCTTATTAACAAACTATTCGTGTTTTTTACCAAAAACAAAATGTGCATTTTATGCAGTGCAACGAATTTCATAATTTAAGCTTAAAAATGAAATGAAATTTCATTTTTCGCTTGATTTGCACCAAAAACTCTGCTAAGATTTATATAGAAATTGTTGATGATGATGAAAGAGCAAAAGTGATTGTATTGAATGTGGAGCAATCAAAATGAACGTAAAAAAAGAAAAATATAAGAGATGAAAGGAAAAGCAAAAATGAAAAAAGTACTGGCAATGGTTCTCGCGCTGGCAATGGTGTTCGCACTTTGCGCATGCGGGAACGGCAGCAACAACAGCGGAGATGATGCAAATAAAGGCAACTCCGACAACAACGGCAACGAACAGGCCAAAGACTTTTACACTGATCAGATTGATGTAAACGGCATAGACGCTAAGGGAAAGAAGATCGTCTACATTGCTCCCTCGCTTGACATCGAGTACTGGCAGTGGGTCGAGGACGGCGTAAGACAGGCGTGCGAGGAATACGGAGTCAGCGTCGAAGTTTATGTTTCCAACAATAGCGCAGCAGATCAGGCCGAAAACGGCGAGACCGCTGTAATTCAGGGCGCGGATGCTGTTGTACTCAGCCCTGTTTCTTCCGATTCCTGCTCTACAGTGCTTGACGCTTGCGAGGACGCAGGCATTCCCGTAACGATCGCAGCAATCGGTTCTACCGCAGACAACTACTATGCATTTATTTCCGCAGACGATTACACCTCCGGCTATGATGCAGGCATTTACCTGTGCGACCAGGCAAAGGCTCTGGGCGGCGATTCAATCGGCGTTCTGGCTCTTCCTATGGATCGTTCCAATGCAAAGGCAAAGATGGCAGGACTTGAAAAGGCCTGCGAGGAAAAGGGTATCACCATTGCACAGACCATCCAGACCAGCAACCTTACCGTTTCAGAATCAACTGATATGTGCAGCGACCTTCTGACCGCAAACCCCGATATCAAGGGCATCTACTGCATGTACGAGCAGGCCGGTATTGCTGCTATCGACGTCGTTGATAACATGGGTGTGACCGGCAAGATCTCTATCGTTTCTTCTGACGGTTCTCCCGATTCAACTAAGGCAATCCGCGAAGGCAGACTCGCGGGGCAGGTCGTTCAGGAAGCAGTCGGACAGGGCTACTGGGCAGCGGTAATGGCGTTCAAGGCCATAAGCGGACTTGATGCAGACGCTCAGGTCATCCTCACTCCCGAACCGCTCGTGACCGCAGCAAATATTGACGATGAGGACGTACAGGCTGTCCTCAAGCTCACTTACCCCGCTTCCGCTGGAGCGTACTAATCCAAATCAGTATTATCGAAAAATGCGGCCGGTGGAGTTATTCACCGGCTGCGACAATTATGAGAATAACAGGAGCATGAAATGTTGACTATAGATCATTCCCCGATATTTGAATTAAAGCATGTGACCAAATCATACGGGAATAATATGGCGGTCAAAGATGGCAACCTGCGTATATATCCCGGTGAGGTACACGCTCTGATGGGTGGCAACGGCGCGGGAAAGTCAACTATGATAAAGATTATTGCCGGAGCACATCAGGCCGACTCCGGAGAGATACAGCTTGAGGGGAAAAACGTAGCTTTTAAGCATCCGAAGGAGGCAATGGACAGCGGCATTCAGGTTGTTTATCAGGAGCTGTCGCTGCTGCCGCATTTGACGGTTTCCGAGAACATAGCCATGCCGTCGAACGATATTGTCAGACACGGTATATATGACTGGAAAAAGTCAGATGCTTTGGCGGCCGAGGCTTTGAGTAAGCTTGGTTCGGCGACTGCGGATATCAGTCCGCACGATATCGTTTCGGAACTCAGACCGGACCAGATGCAGATGGTCGAAATAGCACGTGCGGTCGGTCAGAACGCAAAAATTATACTGCTTGACGAACCTACATCGTCTCTTAACTTTGAGGAAACGGAAAAGCTGTTCGAGTCCATACGCGGTCTGTGCAGCGCCGGAATCGGGATCATTTTTGTTTCCCACCGAATGAATGAGGTCAGAGAGCTTTCCGACAGAATCACCATACTGCGTGACGGCGTCGTCATAGTTGACGGCGTTCCGATGAGCGAAAAAACAGACGAAGAGATCGTAAGCGACATGCTTGGCGAGAAGCTCAATGCTGAGGAGAAGAAACGCAAGGATTCGAACGCTTTTGAAAGCTCGGCGGAAGTGCTTTCGATTTCTTTTGACGGATATGACGGAGAATTAACTGTCAAGGAAGGCGAAATAGTAGGCCTTGCAGGCCTTGCGGGATCGGGCAGAAGCTCAGTCCTGCGGACGATATGGGGAACTAAGCCTCGCAGCGATATACATTTGAGATATCTTGGCGAGGAATATAAGCCTAAAAATCCTATGTATGCGCTCAAAAAGAAGATTGCATATATCAGCGAAGATCGCAGCGAAAGCGGATTGTTTTTCGGCCAGCCGATAAAGGAAACGGTGCTTATGGCTCACCGCAACCTGCAGCGAAAGTTGTTTGTCAAGAATAAGTCGGAGGATAAGCTGCTCGGGCAGATAATCGGCGAAGTGCAGATCAAAGTTCCTACTCATGAATGTATGCCAGAAGCGTTGTCCGGCGGCAATCAGCAGAAGCTGCTGTTTGGACGATGGATTACGGACGAGGCAAAGCTTCTGCTGCTCGATGAGCCTACACGAGGCGTTGATATAAAAACAAAGCATGAGATATATCAGCGTGTGCGAAAAATGGTGGAAGCAAACAACGCCGGTGCCCTTGTGGTTTCATCGGAGCTTGAAGAATTGGTCCTGATGTGCGACAAGGTGCTGATAATCCGCGACGGACATGTTGAAGATGTTCTCACCGGAGACAGAATAACAGAGAACAACATGATGGCTGAAATAACTGCCTCAGGAAATACTAAACAGCAAACGGAGGATAACAAAAGTGTCTGATAAAAGTAACAGCCTCAAGCAGCCCCAGGGCAGTTTGGGAAAAACGATAAGAAATTACAAGCTCGAGCTTGGTATGACAGTCATACTCATAGTGCTTTACATAGTGCTGCATGCAGTAACCGGAACGGCGCTGGGCAAAGGCAATGTAATGAATGTCCTCCAGTCTGCAGCTCCTTTGCTGATAATGACCATGGGTCAGCTGCTTGTAGTTATCACAGGCGGAATCGACCTTTCCGTTGGCTCTGTATATTCGCTGTCCGGCATGGTCGGTGCTCTGGTCATGCTCTCGACCGGAAGCATTGCGGCAGGCGTAGCAGCTTGCCTTGCCGTAGGTCTTGTCTGCGGCGTTTTGAACGGCCTGCTTGTCGCAAAAGCAAAGATGGCGCCGTTTATAGTAACTCTTGCAATGCAGGGCGCCGCAGCTTCCTTGACCAAGGTCATCTCCGGCGGCAACTCTCAGACGATCACGCTCACGGCATTCAAAGAATTTAACCGCGGCACTATAGTTCCCGGATTAAAGAACTATATACTTTACATGATAATAATCGTTATCGTGATGTACTTTGTGCTCAGAAAAACCTCCTTCGGACGTTGGGTGTACGCAACCGGCTCCAACGAGGGCGCTTCACACCTTGTCGGGATCCCCGTTGACAGAGTGAAGATTCTTTGCTACACGATAAGTGCAGGTCTGTCGTCCATAGCGGCTCTCCTCGGTGCATCGAGGCTTATGACGGTTGAGTGTACGGCAGGTGTCGGTATGGAGCTTGACGCAATGCATAGGCGGCGCAAGCTTATCCGGCGGACTTGGAAGCGCATTTGGCGCGCTTATAGGTACGCTGCTGCAAAAGGGTATCAACAACGGAATCAACCTTCTTGGAATCAACTCCTTCTGGTCCGGCATTGTCACCGGCATTGTCATAGTGGTGGCTGTTTATGTAGGCAAAATTGCTTCACGCGGCAGGAAAAGAGTATAACATAAAAAGTATAAATAATTTTTAAGGAGAATTAAAAAATGAAAATCAAAAAGCTTCTTGACCTCTCTCAGACTTTCTATCATAACAATCCCGGCTACATGCCGTACGAGCTATGTGAGATCAATTACGAGACCCTTGTCCCCAAAGACGGCTACACCTCCGAGCGTATCTACATGAATACCCATACCTCGACACATTTTGACGCACCGTTCCATCACTTCGTTGACGGCGTGGATGCAGCACAGTATCCCATTGACCGTCTTGTCGGCGAAGCGGTTCCCATCGACCTTTTTGATCTGCCCGAGCATTCGGCGATCACTGCCGAGCATCTTGAAAAATACGCCGACATCGTAAAGCCGGGCGATATTCTGCTTCTCTGCACCGGTTACGGACTCAAGCGCAGCTGGAGCTCGGACTATGTTGATAACTGGACGTTCCTGTCTGTGTCGGGCGCTAACTGGGTGGTTGAGCATGGCGTTAAAGGTGTTGCAATTGACGCGATGAGCGTCGGAGGCCCCAAGCCCGAGGATGAGGGCGGCCCCGTTCACAAAATCTGCCTTAGCAAGGGCATCTGGTACGGCGAAGAGCTTTACCTGCCCCGTGAGCTGCTTGAAGAGAAGCGTTGGAACTTCGCGTTCCTGCCCCTAAAGATGGAGCGTTGCAGCGGCGCACCCGGCCGTGCAATCGCATGGACAGAGGAATAAATTTTAAGCGCAGCTAAAGGAGAATACCAATGAAAGTTTTAATGATCGGGGCAGGGGATATTGCAAAATCCCATGCCAGGGCCGTTGAGAAGCTTGGCGGCGAGGTTATAGGCGCTTTCGACGTAAGCGAGAATGCGCTCAAGTCCTTCAAAAAGGAATTTTACTGCGACGTAATAAGCTACGAGCAGATCCCGGAGTATGTCGAAAAGGCAGACTACGCAGTTATTTCGACGCCTCCGACGAAGCGCCTTGACTATGTCGAGATGGTTCTGTCAAAGCATGTTCCTCTGTATCTTGAAAAGCCCATTGCCACAACTCTGGAAGATGCAGAGAAGATAGTTGCCATGGCAAAGCAGTATGACGCGAAGATAATCGTCGGCTTTGCCCACCGCTTCCGTCCTGCGTTTGTCAAAATGTACGATATGGTCAAGTCCGGCATGTTCGGCGAACCCGTCAACGTTTTCAGCTACCGTGTCGGCGCAGGCTTTGGCTACGGCAAGAATAACGCCATGTACGGCAACTCCTGGCGCACCGACCCCAAGCTCGCATGCGGCATGACTATCGAGTCTGTATCGCATGAGTTTAACCTTCTGACCTCGCTGGCAGGCGAGTTTGATACCATTGCCTGCAACGTCAAGGGAACCATAAGCAACGTTCCGCAGTTTGACACCAACTCGACCATGGTCATGAGATGCAAAAACGGCGCAGTCGCCTCGATAATGACGAGCTGGAGCTCCGGCGCCGGCGCAAACCTCAAGGGCTATATCGGAACAAACGGCAGCATCCTGCTGCGCGGCCGGAATATGTTCGAGTTTGACTCTCTTACATATAAAACAGTAGATATGGATCACGAGGAGAGCATCACATTCAATGATTCCTATGATCTCAACAAGGACGAGGTCATCTACCATGTCCACGTTTACTTCCAGGACTGCCTGAAAAACAATAAGCCTGTTGAGATCGGCGGCCTGTCCGAGGGCATGAAGGTCCTCAAGCTCTCGAATGCAGCTCTTAAATCCGCTAAGGAGCAGAAAACCATAGCTCTCGGTGATTACTACACCCTTTAAGCGAGGAGGATACAAATGAACGAAAAAGTCAGTATGCTCAAAGAAAAAGCAAAAGAACTCAGAAAAACGGCGCTGACGATGATTTTCGAGGCACAGTCCGGTCATCCCGGCGGTTCGCTGTCGTCAGCCGACATCGTGACGGCCCTGTATTTTTCCGAAATGCACGTTGACCCGAAAAATCCGCAGTGGCCTGACAGGGACAGATTTGTTCTTTCAAAGGGCCATGTCTGCCCGATCCAGTACGCGGCGCTCGGCAGCCTCGGATTTTTCCCGGAGGAAGTGCTGCACACCCTGCGTCAGGAAGGCTCCATGCTTCAGGGTCACCCCAGCATGCTCAAGTGCCCCGGCATAGATATCTCCACCGGCTCTCTCGGGCAGGGAGCTTCGTGTGCTGTCGGCATGGCTCTTGCAGGTAAGCGCGACCATAAGGACTATCGCGTGTTCACGCTCCTCGGCGACGGCGAGATGGACGAGGGCATAGTCTGGGAAGCAATGATGAGTGCAAATCGATATCAGCTTGACAATTTCGTCATGATGGTAGATAATAATGGTCTCCAGCTCGATGGTCCCTGCGATCAGATCATGCCGCATATCGACCTGAGCGCAAAGGCGGCAGCCTTCGGCTTTGAGGTCTACGATATCGACGGACACGACATGCAGCAGATACTTGACGCTTTCGATAAAATACGCGCAGCCAAAAACGGCAAGCCCAAATTCATCAATGCAAAAACCGTTAAGGGCAAGGGCGTTGATTTCATGGAAAATCAGGTTTCGTGGCACGGCACGGCTCCCAATGCCGAGCAGTATGCCGACGCAATAGCGCAGATAGACAGGAGCTGAGATCATGGAAAAAGGTAAAATGATAGCTACTCGCGACGGCTTCGGCGACGAGATCGTTGAGGTCGGCAAGGAAAATAAGAACATCTATGTGGTTGACGTTGATATCGGCAAATCCTGCAAGACCGCAAAGTTTATGAAGGCTCTGCCGGAGCAGTATGTCAATGTCGGCATTGCCGAGCAAAACGGCGCCGCGCTCTCGGCCGGACTTGCCACCACCGGCAAGATCCCGTTTGTCGTGACCTATGCGGTGTTCGGCTCACTGAGAATGTGCGAAATGATCCGACAGGAGATGTGCTACACCAATCTCAATGTCAAGATCGCATGCTCTCACGGCGGCGTTACCCCGGCAAACGACGGCGCAAGCCATCAGGCGATAGAGGATATGGGCGTTCTGCGTACCATTCCGAACATAACCGTTATCCAGCCGGCAGATTATGTTTCGGCAAGAAAGCTCGTCCGTGCCGCGGCCGAGACCTACGGCCCGATGTATCTGCGCTTCACGCGCGACGCCGTTCCCGTCATATATGACGAGGATCAGGAGTTTACAATCGGCAAGGCTGTCCGTCTGCGCGACGGTAAGGACGTTGCGATAATCGCGATCGGCGATACGGTGCGCCTTGCCCTGGATGCCGCGCGCGAGCTTGAGAGCAAGGGCATAAGCGCAAGAGTTCTCGATATGCACACGCTCAAACCGCTGGATAACGAAGCTGTCGATGCCTGCATTAACGATATCGGCAAGATAATCACCGTTGAAGATCACAACATCATAAACGGTCTTGGCAGCGCGGTGTGCGAGCGCGCAGCCGAGGCAGGGAAGGGCAAGGTCGTGCGCATCGGCATACAGGACTGCTTCGGCCAGTCCGCGCCGTATGAGCGCCTGCTTGCAGTCAACGGCATTACGGTTGAGAATATCGTTGAAAAAGCAATGAAAGGAATATGATTATGCCACTGGTAACAACCAAGGAAATGTTCAGCAAGGCCTACGCAGGCGGATACGCCGTAGGCGCATTCAATGTCAATAACATGGAGATCGTGCAGGGCATCACAGAGGCCGCCGCAGAGCACAAAGCTCCGGTCATCCTCCAGGTGTCCAAAGGTGCGCGCGCGTACGCAAACCACACCTATCTGATGAAGCTTGTTGAGGCGGCGGTCGAGGAGACGGGGCTTCCCATAGCGCTCCATCTTGACCACGGTGACAGCTATGA
>ULUE01091435.1_pt1 | contig 43605 bp, 38 predicted proteins | sample 1958211 | NCBI WGS metagenome assembly ULUE01 (sample SAMEA4835752, study PRJEB28245) | human gut metagenome | biome: gut microbiome; material: fecal sample | place: Denmark | collected 2008 | reverse complement strand
TTATTCTTATTCCTTTCCGGTAGCTGCTTCTGCCGCAAGATTTGCGACCATTTCCTTCAGTGCAGCATTCTCGGCTTCGAGCTTGGAGATCTGCTCGCTGCTGCTTTCCTCTGCGGCCGCTGCCGCTGCAGCACCTGCTGCCGCTGCCTGAGTGGTCTCTGCGGAAACCGCAGACACGGAGTCCTTGGAAGCCTTGCGTGCGATCGCAGCAACGATCACGAACACGACTGCAACGACTGCGAGGATGATGACTGCCTTGAGCTGGAGGCTGCCGGAGTAGACGTAGTGATCCATGTCCGCAAGCTCGGTCACAAAGTCACCTGCCGCATTGACACGGGTGGGGTAGATGTAGTTGGTGTAGCCGGTGATGAGGCCGACGACGTTTGCCGCAACTGCGAGGATCGCAGAAACGAGACCGCAGCCGAAGCCGGTCTTGCCATTGCCGGAGATGCCGCCGACGAGGCCGATGATGCCGGCAACGATGCCGAGGATGCAGGCGATCGCCGCAAGACCGCAGACAACGATCCTGCCGGTGACTTCCTTGGTGATGTCGGCTTCCTGATCGACGAGGTACTGCTCTGCCTTGTCAAGCAGGACGCTGCACTTGTCGAGATCGAGGAGGGTAAAGCCCTCACGTCCGGGAGCGACGACCTTTTCGCCGTTCTCGTCAACGAGGTACATCTGAGCAACGACGTCGTCGCAGAGCTTTGCATATGCTTTTTCGTTCAGAACGTATGCGGGTGCGTTTTCGCCGGTTGCGGTGTTCTTGATGATGAGGTTATCGGGGATAGCAACGTTGAGTTCCTTTGCCATGTACTCGGGGAGGGACATGATGGTCTCCTCGCCGCTGTACCAGTGGTAGCAGGGAACCATGCCGTGGAAGAGGGTGTATGCGCCTTCTGCAAGAGCGACTTCGCCCTGCTCGAATACGTTGAGCTGTGCGTCGCCGTCAGCGAGCTGTGCGCCGCCGTTTGCGAGATCTTTTCTGCCCTTTGCAAGCTGAGCTTCACCTGCTGCGAGCTGCTTCTCTGCGTCTGCGAGCATCTTTTCGGCTTCTTGAAGCTGCTTCAGACCGTCTTCATACTCCTTGAGCTTTGCCTTGCCTTCAGCGACCATCTGCTGCATGTATGCGGGGAAGTCGGTAACGTCTGCGGGGATCTCAAGTCCGAGGTTCTTTGCGAGGGGACGAACAACGCCCACGAACCAAAGCTGTGCGGAATCGAAGCCGGGGAGCTTTGCCAGAGAGCCGTCACGGAACTGGACGTACTGATCGAGGTAAGGCATAAGAGGCTCGATCTTCTCAAGCATTGCCTTGCCTTCGTTGTAAGCCTGGGTGTTTTCGGCGATCTTCTGCTTGCCTTCTTCGTAAGCCTTCTTGCCTTCGTTGTAAGCCTTGTAGCCGTCGGAAAGGGTCTTCTCACCGGCTGCGAGCTTTGCTGCGCCTTCGTTGTAGGCTGCAAGTCCGGCGGAGAAGGTGTCTGCGCCGTCAAGGTAAGCCTGCTGATTGTCCTTGAGCTGCTGTACGCCGTCTCTTGCGGTCTGAATGCCTTCCCTTGCGGTGTCGGCATCGCTGGTCTTATACTCTTTGACGTTCAGGATGTCCTGTACGCCGGCTACGCAGGCGAACAGTCCGAATACGCATGCCAGAACGAGGCAGATGCTACAGACCATAAGTAATACTCTTTTCATTTTAATCCTCCCAATGTTTTATTAAAAGTTTACTTAATCCCATAAATTTGATAATTTCTTGTCAGCGTATTGTATTGTAACACACGATGTCAGAATAGTAAATAAAAAATTACAAGTTTTCTAAAAAAATTTTAACAAACTTTGAATATTGTCGGTATAAATTTATGCATTTTAGGGAATATACAACGAATTATTCGGAAATGTACGACTTCTCGTTAACATTTTATACATACTTTAACTCTAAAATTATGAACATTCTGTTAAGCCGCAAAGTGTAAAAAACCCGCCTTGCTGTATAGACGCCGCAAGGCGGGGTTTTGTTTCAGTAAACCAAATTTATAAGTGCGTAGCTGCTGTCGATGAGCGGCTCCGTGACGTAGCGTCCGTTGACGACGTACACGGTGAAGCTCTCCTCCTTCGCAAGCGGCTCCGTCCCGCTGCCGGAAAGCTCAAGGCTCACGCTCACTGTAAGCGCCTCCGTCACCTCGGCGCTGCGGCAGGCATCACCTATGCTGCGGTACGCCTCTACAAGGCGCTTTGCATCGGCAACGGAACAGCCGTGGTCCAGCGCAAACTCGGACCAGCCGGCGTCGTTCCAGGCGTCCGCCGCCGTGCAGAGGACGTCGACGCTGTCTGCGACCTTTTTAAGCTCAGCCGAGAAATCCTCGCAGGCGCTCTGCGGCAGAGCGTCGCAGCTTATGCTCTTTATCGAAAAACGCCAGTCGTCGCCGTAGCGCTCGGCGTAGTCTTTCCTCGTGCTTTCGATGAGCGCATTTTGCCCGTCGAGGGGCAGAAACGGCGTTCCGCCGCCGGAGAGGATGCCCAGCGCCGTCGTCAGATCGTCGCCGTAAAAGCCGTCGCAGCGCAGGTCCCAGTAGCCGATGAAGCCGTCGTAGTCCATGTTGCACAGGGAGAGCATCCGCTCCTGCCACTTTTCATACTCCGAAAGCTCCGGCGTGTCGCTCGTCTTCGGCTTCGTCTCCGGGTTTTTACCGCCGGAGCAGGCGGCAAGCGAGCATATGAGCAGGACGCAGAGCAGGACGGACAGGATCCTTTTAAGTCTCATTTCCGTTTCTTCCCTCCGTTTTCGCCGCCGAGGAAGTCCTCGTAATATTTCTTGTGCGCCTCCTTTTCACGGCGCTCGTTTTCGAGCCTGCGGCGCTGCGCATTTCTGCGGCGGCGCTTTTCCTCCTCGATCCTTCTGCGTCTGCGGCGAATGAGCGTCAGCACCGCCGTCGCAAGTATCAGCAGGACGATGACTATCGCAAGCAGGCTCATCCAGCTTTGCGAGAAGAAGCCGCCGACCTCGCCCTTGAGCGACGCCCACACGGAAGCGTCAACGTCGTTTGCCGCAACCAGCGGCACACTGCCGTAGGTCTCGCCGTCGGGTCCGAGTACCGTGAGCGTACCGTACTCCTCGCCCGCCTTGACGGGCGCCTTCGCCGCCTCTGAATCAAGCTTCACGACCTTTTGAAGCTCACTTACGTCCAGGCCCTCCGGCAGGAAATAGCGGAAGCTCTTGCCCGCAACGAGCTGTACCTCCGTTACCTCGGCGCTTTTCGTGACATCGATCTTGCTGAAGGTCTCGCCCTTTTCGACGACCTTGCGCACGGAGAAGTTGTTGAACGCCCAGTCGAACAAATTCATCGTGTCGACAAAGTTCTGCGATTTGCCGCAACCGAGGACGATGACGAGTATCCTGACGCCGTTTTTCTCGGCGGCGCCCGCAAGACAGTAGCCCGCCTGCGTGGTGTGACCCGTCTTTAAGCCGAAGGCTCCCGAATAGACAAAGCCGGAGCCGTAATAGGAATTGGGATTTATGAGTCCGTTGGTGTTCTGAAGCTGCCTTGCGTCGTGCGTTTCCGTGGCGGGGACGGTGTACTCTCTCGTGCCGCAGATCTCAAGTATCAGCTCGTGGCCGAGCGCCTCCCTTGCGATGATCGCAAGGTCGGATGCGCTGCTGTAATGTCCGGGACGGGACAAGCCGTTTGTGTTCACAAACCTTGTGTCGGTGCAGCCAAGCTCCTTTGCCCGCTTGTTCATCAGCGTAACGAAGCCGTCGACGGAGCCGGAGACGTGGACCGCCATGACATTGCACGCCTCGTTCGATGACACGAGCATGGCACAGTACATGAGGTCACGCAGGCTGAGCGACTCGCCGGGGGAGAGCTTCAGCGGACCCTCGTCGTCTTCGGGGATGCCGTTCATATAGTCGTTGCCGACCGAAACCTTGTCGTCGAGCGAAACGTCGCCCCGCTCCACCGCCTCGGCAACGAGCAGCACCGTCATTATCTTTGTGAGGCTTGCGGGGTCGGCCGCAAGCTTTTCGTTCTTTCCGTAAAGCACTCTGCCGCCGTCAAGCTCCGTGACGATGGCGCAGGAGGCATTCGTATTCGGCGCAGGAAGAACGTATTCGCCGTAGTCAAGAGCCGCCGCTGCGGGATAAAACGCTGCGGCAAGCAGGCACAGCAGCAAAAGCACGGCTGTAATGCGCAGTTTTTTCATCTTTTTCTCCCATTTCGGATTGTGTTAATCGGAATTTAATAGTATAATACATTATTATATATGAAACATTTCAAATTTCAATAGGAAACAGAAGGCAGAAAGCTATGAACAACACGAAAAAAATCCAGGAAAAACTCGTCTCTGCGGGGCTTGACGCTCTGCTGATAAGCGACGAAAAGAATCAGCGCTATGCCTGCGGCTTCCCGTTCACCGACGGTGCCGTGCTGGTGACGACCGGAAAGACCTATCTTTTCACCGACTCCCGCTATATCGAGGCTGCCCAAAAGGCGCTTGACCCGGAGATCGAGCTGCGTCAGTTCGGCGGCGGCAAGCGTCTGCACGAGTATATCCGTGAGGCTCTGGAGGAGTCCCATGTGAAGCGTCTCGGTGCCGAGGAGGAGAAGCTCTCCTTTGCCGACTACCGCCGTTACGAGGAGCTTTTGGGTCTTGAGCTCACCCCCGCTCAGAGCATACTTTCGGAGCTGCGTGCCGCAAAGAGCCGTGAGGAATTCGGCTTCATGCAGGAGGCGCAGAACATTGCGGAGCTTGCTCTGGCGGACGTTCTCAAGATCATCAAGCCCGGCGTGAGCGAAAGAGACATCGCCGCCGAGATCACCTACAGGCTCTTAAAGCACGGAGCCGAGGGCAACTCCTTTGACCCGATCGCCGTCACCGGAAAGAACAGCTCCATGCCCCACGGTGTCCCCGGCGACACGCTCGTGCGTGAGGGCGACTTCGTGACCATGGACTTCGGCTGCTTAAAGCACGGCTACTGCTCCGACATGACGAGGACGGTCGCCGTCGGCTATGCCACCGACGAGATGAAGAAGGTCTACGACACCGTTCTGCGTGCGCAGCTTGCCGGCATCGCAAAGGCAAAGGCGGGCGTGCGGGGCTGCGATATCGACGCCGCCGCACGGCAGGTCATTGAGGATGCGGGCTACGGTCGGTATTTCGGTCACTCCTTCGGTCACAGCCTCGGTCTCGACATTCACGAAGCGCCGAACGCCTCCCCCTCGTGCGAGACCGTGATGCCCGTCGGCGCAGTCATCAGCGCAGAGCCGGGCATATACATCCCCGGCAGCTTCGGCGTGAGGATCGAGGATGCGCTCTACCTCACCGAGGACGGCTGCATCAATCTGACCCATGCGGACAAGTCGCTCATAATTCTGTAAGGAGGCGCTTTCATGGCAAAGAAAAATACGAACAAGCCCGCCAAGAAGGGCGAAAAGGAAGTCAATCTCAGCATGACACCGCTGCTCATATTCGGCTTTATCCTGCTGGTTTTGAACATTGCTCTCGCAAACTTTATAGACGGATTTTCCGACGGCTTTATCTCCAAGATAATCTACCTCGTTGCGATACTTGCAATGGTCGTTTATATGTTCCAGATAGCGTTTGAGAAGCGCACCGGCAAAAAAGAGCTGAGTGAGGACGAAAAACCCGGCGGCAAAAAAGCCAAAAAAGGAAAATAGTATTGCAATATCCCAGCTTATAATGTAGAATATTTAAGCTAATTTTATTTTAAATTCACTTTAGGAGGATTTACCTATATGATAACAGCAGGCGATTTCAGAAACGGCGTTACCTTTGAGATGGACGGACAGGTCATGCAGGTCGTCGAATTCCAGCACGTCAAGCCCGGCAAGGGCGCAGCCTTCGTCCGCACCAAGATGAAGAACGTCATCACCGGCGCCGTAACCGAGACTTCCTTTAACCCCACCGCAAAGTTCGAGAACGCTACTGTTGACCGTATGTCCATGGAGTACAGCTATGCCGACGGCAACCTGTACTACTTCATGAACCCCGAAACCTATGAGCTTGAGCCTGTTGACGAGTCCGTTCTGAGCGACAGCTTCAAGTTCGTCAAGGAGAACATGGTCTGCACCATCTACTCCTACAAGGGCAAGGTCTTTAACGTCGAGCCTCCCTTCTTTGTGGAGCTTGAGGTTACCGATACCGACCCCGGCTTTGCAGGCAACACCGCTACCAATGCGACCAAGCCCGCAACTCTGGAGACCGGCGCCGAGGTCAAGGTTCCCCTGTTCATCGAGCCGGGCGAAAGGATCAAGATCGACACCCGCACCGGCGAATATCTCAGCCGCGCATAAGTCAATAACAATTCGGTTTTGAGCGAAAAGGAGGTTACACCATGACACCGTCCGAAAAAGTAGCATATCTCAAGGGTCTTGCCGAGGGCTTGGACATAAGTGCCGACGACAAGAACGGAAAGCTTCTGCTTGCCGTTATAGATGCGTTGGATTCCTTCGCCGCTTCGATCGAGGCGCTTGAAGTCGATTCCGCAGACATGGCGGACGAGCTTGACAGTCTCGGCGACGACGTGTCCTTCATCGAGGAGTTTATCTTCGACGCTGAGGACGACTATGACGAGGATGACGACGAGTCCTTCTGCCGCGGCTCCTGCTGCGGCTGCGACGACGAAGCCGATTACGAGGTCACCTGCCCGCAGTGCGGTGAGGTCGTCCCCGTGTATGAGGACGATCTGAGCTTCGGCAACATCATTTGCCCCGGCTGCGGTGAGACCCTCGAATTTGACTTCGACGAGACCGACGAACCCGACGGCGAGGACTGATCCTACATTAACGAAAAATGCAGAGCCAAAGGCTCTGCATTTTTATTACGTTTTGTTATCCCCAAAGCGTCGGGGGGTAGGTCCCGTTTTCGTGGAGCGCAGACAGTGCGGCGACGACGCCCGGCGTGTCCTCCTTGTAGGTCAGACCGAACCAGCGGTCGCCGGAGCTTAAAACCTTGACATTGAGCCTGTCCTCGGCTATCATATCGCCGACCATGGTCGGCAGCAGGCACTCGCTCTTGTTGTCGCCCTCGGGGAGCTTTTCAAGGAAGTTTTCAAAATACCGCTCCATAACGTCGAGCATTTTCGGGGAAAAGCCCCACAGATTCATGGAAACGAGGCTGTCCGGCGAAAGCACGGGTCCTTCCTCGGACTCCGAGGTGTCCCGTATCGTGCCGTCGGGAAACAGCTTTATCTTGTAGGTCTCGGTGACGGAGCTTAGATACCCGTCCCGGCTGCCGCATACGCCCCTTGTGACGGTGCCGAATTCGCTGACCGTGTTCTTGAGCCTGTATGCGACCATCGCCGCATCCTCGGCGGCTTGAAGATCGTCAAGCTGCGGCGCTATGACCTCAAAGGCGCTCCTGCCGTAGTAATCGTCGGCATTTATGACCGCAAAGGGCGTCTTTATAAACTCCTTTGCGCACAGCACGGCGTGTACCGTACCCAAGGGCTTTGACCTTCCGGCAAACTCCGGTCTGCTTTCGGTGAAGCGGTCGGACGTCTGAAAGGCGTAGTCTATCCTTATCCCCGTCTTTTTCTCGATGCGGTCGCCGCAGCGTTCCTTCACATCCTTGAGCATATCGGGCTTGATTATCGCAACGACCCTGTTAAACCCGGCGCTCAGTGCGTCAAAAACGGCATACTCCATGAGTATCTCGCCGTCGGGTCCCACGCCCGCCATCTGCTTTACGCCGCCGTAGCGGGAGCCGAGTCCCGCCGCCATTATCACGAGTGTTCTGTCCATGTCTGTCTCCGTTTCGTTTGTTATTTTATCGTAAGCCGACGGTAGCCGTCCGTGCGGTAAAGTGTCTTTTCGTCGCCGGAGAGCAGCCACGCAAGATAGACCTCCGGCCAGTGCTGCATCAGCACGGGCGAATGCTCCGCCACATGGTAGGCATCGACCACAAGACGGATGAGCAGCTCATAGTAATTGTCCTGCCCGCTCTTGGTCACCTTGTCCGCCGTGAGCCTTGCGGCGTAGTGCGCAAGCACGCCCAAGCCGAGGCTGAGCATCTCAAGTGCGGGAGCCTTGTCGCCGGAAAGGTGCTTTTTGAGCATCGAGGTGATCTTTAGGTTCAGTCCGCCGATGCGCTGCGCCTTCTGCATCGCACCCATGGAGTCCCACTGTTCGAGCATACCGCACAGCTCCTCGGCAAATTCCTCGTCTCCGTCGACGAGGAAGCGGATGAATCTCCGCATATCGACGGCGCTGCCGTAGATCTTCACGCTCATGTAGTCCATTATGAAGCTCTGGTAGCCGTCCTGCGCATATTTGTCGAGGCTCGGAAACAGCTTATCGGAATAGGCTATGAGCATATCGAGGACCTTTTCCTGCTCCTTGTACGGCTCATATGTGTTGTCGGGCGTGTCTATCGCCTGCATTATCTCGGCAAAGCGCTCACGCATGGCACCGAGCCTCTCCGTGTAGCACTCCGTACCTCTGCGGCTTTCGCAGGGCAGACGCAGATCGGTGCCGAAGCGGCGGAAGCCCCACGAGCGCAGCGGCACTCTCGGCACGACGTCCATCTCGGACAGCACGTTAAAAATGTTGTCGTAATAGACCCAATTTTTGTCCTCGACCGTGTTCGGTGCGGCAAAGGTGTAGACAAAAATGTTGTCCTTCTTTATGCCCAGCCCGGAGTTGAGGAGATGACCGAGGTTATTCGATATTGCGCCGCCTCTCGAAAATCCGACGACCCAGATCTTGAGCTTGCTCTTATCAAGCTTCTGCTCGGAAATATACTTTCTGAGAGCGGAATACACCTTGTCGGCGGCTGACTTGAAGCCTGCGGCGTAGCCCGGATATTTATCGCTGAACACATGGGCGTTGCTGACCCACTCGCCGCCGTAGCGGTGGCTGCGGATGACGACGGACAGGAGCTTCTGATCCGTCCCCGCCAGCTTCTTCACCGCAAAGGCGTAGGCACAGCTGTCGTTTATGGGCTTTGTTTTGTCAAACTTGCGGCTTTCTATGCTGCCCTCGTTAAAGCCCATCCCTATGAGCGCCTTGCGAACGTGTTCGTCGCCCTCGTTTCCTACCGCAAAGGAGGTCATGGTGAGGCCGAGGCTCAGTATGCAGAGCTTGTGGTTATAGCCGCAGGCGGAATTTAAAAACATCTCGTCGGAATAGTAAAACGGCAGTGCGGCGACGGTCGCATTGTCCCCCTCCGACGAACGCAGAAGATCAAATTCAACGTTCAAAGCGGATTTCTTTGCCGTTTTGTTGCCGATATCGTATAAAAAGTTCTTCATGTGAACGCCTCTTTCCGCATGGCTTTGAATTTAATGTAAATAGTATATCTTATCGGCAATGCCGAGGCAAGTAGCATATTGCCCAAATTTTTGCGGAACATAGTACACATCTCATCGTCATAGCACTATAAACCCGAAAGGAGTAATCATTATGCAGCAAACTAACAAAAAGCTCAAGATCGCCGTCGGCGTTTTTGCCGGCATACTTGCGGCGATACTCATAGCGGGCCTGGTACTGAACATCTCGCTTCTCACCAAGGTAAACGCCCAGGGCAAGCTTTTAAACTCCACCCTTAACAAAAACGGCGGCGAGACCACCGAGGACGGAGTCATAATAGCCGACGAGTACGAGATAAAGTCCACCAAGAACATTTCCGACGCTTACAAGTCCGGCGATCGCTCAGACCTCAGCGACAAGGACAAGGAGACGCTCGACATGGCGTCGAAGATCCTTGACGAGATCATTGACAAGGACATGAGCGACTATGAAAAGGAGCTTGCGGTGTACGATTGGATGACCGCAAACCTCGGTCACGACACCGGCTCCTACCTCGTCATACCTAACACACAGGAGGACTGCGACAACCCCTACGGCGTACTTAAATACCACAACGCAGTCTGCGTCGGCTACGCCACCACCTTCCGTCTGTTCATGCAGATGCTCGACATCGACTGCATGGTAGTACATAACACGGAGTGCTATCATTCATGGAACCTTGTAAAGCTCGACGGAGAGTGGTATCATACCGATATATACTCCGATGTCGGCAGCGGCAACTACTCGCACTTTAATCGCAACGACGCCATGTGCGCCACCGATCAGAGCTGGGATACCTCCTACTTCCCCGCCGCAAACGGCATCAAGTACAACCACGCATACAGCAACCTCAAGACCTGCGACGACATTTACGATCTGCCCGCAGCACTCAGAGATATGATCGACGAGCAGTGCGGCAGCGCAGCCTTTGCGTTCAAGACCGAGATCGGCGAACCCGAAGCGGCGATAGTCAACGAGATCATGTCCGACATCGAGATGCGCCTTAAGAGCTCCGACGAGTACGGCTACCTCACTCTGTACTGGAACTGGTACAAGGTGCAGGAGGGCTATGTGCTGTTTATCACCATCGACGGCTTTGATTATAACGACGACGATCCCGATATCGACGATCCTATTGACATACCCTCGGATGCGTATGATAAAATATACGATGCGATAGAAAAGTCCTTCGGCGACATCGAGGTCTCGGACGTCGACAACGAGGGTGGGGACGACGATTTCGATGGGGACGACGATGTCATCATCGGCGCAAGGGGCTGATACGGAGGCACTTATGAAAAGAACTGTCTCGCTTCTGCTTGCGCTTTGCCTGTGCTTTTGCCTCTGCGCCTGTGGGGAGAGCCGTGAGACCGTGAGTATGTACGACCTTCGGGTCGAAATGCTTTCGGCTGCGGGCAAGCTTCCCGATATGCTCTCCGCTTCAAGCTCGGACGACAACGCAAAGAGCAGCTTTTCCTACATTTCCGACATGGACTACGACAAGGTCGAGGCGTACTTCGTGAGCTACGCAAACGAGCTTGCCTCCTACGAGATCGCCGTGATCGCAGTCAAGGATGCGAGCGATGTCTCGGTCGCCGCCGATTCCTTAAAGCAGCACGCTCAGAACCGTGTGGACTTCTACAGGTCCTACGGCGTCAGCGAGGTGCCGAGAGCGGAAAACGCCCTCGTTTTTACCGACGGCAGGTACGCCGTGCTTATAATGACGGACAGCAATTCCGCCGTCAGGTCCGCCTTTGAGGACTTTGTAAACTAAACTTTAGGAGAAAACAGATATGGTATTCAGTGATTCGGTGTTCATATGCGTATTCCTGCCCATCGTGCTTGCGGGGTACTATATCTGTCCTAAGCGTTTAAGGAACAGCTTTCTGCTGCTCGTCTCCCTCGTGTTCTACGCATGGGGCGAGCCGAAGTATGTGTTCCTGATGATGTTCTCCATTGCGATAAACTACGCCTTCGGTCTGCTGCTTGACCGCAGCAGGAAAAACGTCCGGCTTTCAAAGGCGCTGCTTGCGCTCTCCGTCGTCATCGACATCGGACTGCTCTGCGTGTTCAAGTACACCGACTTCGTGATAACGAACCTGAACCGTGCCTTCAACGCCGACATCGGGCTTGTGAATCTTGCGCTGCCCATCGGTATCAGCTTCTACACCTTCCAGGCGATGAGCTACACGATAGACGTCTACCGTGACGACGTGAAGGTGCAGCGCAATATTCTGGACTTCGGAATGTACATCACCATGTTCCCGCAGCTTATCGCAGGCCCCATCGTCCGCTACTCCGACGTTGAGGCGCAGCTCAAAGAGCGCAGCGTCTCCGCCGAGGACTTTGCAAGCGGCATCTGCCGCTTTGTCGTGGGTCTCGGCAAGAAGGTGCTTTTGGCAAATCAGATCGGTGCGCTTTGGGATCAGATCTACGCCCTCGGCGGCGAGACCTCCGTACTCATGGCTTGGCTCGGTGCGATAGCCTACACCTTCCAGATCTACTTCGACTTCTCCGGCTACTCCGACATGGCGATCGGTCTCGGCAGAATGTTCGGCTTCAAATTCCCCGAAAACTTCCGCTACCCCTACGAATCCAAGAGCATCACCGAGTTTTGGCGGCGCTGGCACATTACGCTCAGCACATGGTTCAAGGAGTACCTGTACATCCCCCTCGGCGGCAACCGCAAGGGCACGGCACGGCAGATACTCAACCTGCTCATCGTTTGGACGCTGACCGGCTTCTGGCACGGCGCAGGCTGGAACTTCGTCATGTGGGGACTTTACTACTTCCTGTTCCTCGTCCTTGAAAAGCTGTTCATGCTCAAGGTACTCGATAAGCTCCCCGCCTTCGTGCGGCACATATATGCGCTGTTTATCATCGTTATCGGCTGGGTCATCTTCGCCTGCGACGACACGAGCGTGCTTTTGCCGTACCTCGGCTCCATGTTCGGCGCAAACGGACTTACGGGCGGGCTTGACCTCTACCTTCTCACGACGAGAGCTGCGCTGCTCGTTATACTCTGCATCGCATCGACGCAGCTTCCCAAGCGCCTTGCCGCATTCGTCGGGCGTAAGCTCTGCGTCGGCGATGAGAGCGCATTCTGCATCAAGGCCGCAGCGACAATACTGCTGCTTGCGCTGTGCATGATGTTCCTCGTCGTTGACAGCTACAACCCCTTCCTGTACTTCAGATTCTGAGAGGTGAGCGAAATGAAAAAACTGTACATCACATTCATCGCAATATTCCTCGTCATTATCGTTCTGCCCGGCGTTTATATCCTCGCAACGCCGGACCGAGAGTTTTCCGACAACGAAAACCGTGTGCTTCAGACGGCGCCGGCGCTAAACGGCGATACGCTGCTTGACGGCAGCTTCCAGTCCAAGCTCTCGAAGTATTTAAGCGACCAGTTCCCCGCAAGGGATCTGTGGACGGCGGTCGGCACGAAGATAAAGCTCACGCTCGGCTTTGCCGACATCGGCGGAGCCTACATCGGTCGGGACGGCTACTACATGGAGAAGATCACCTCCGACGACTTTGAGCTTGACCGCTACCGTGAAAATCTTGCATCGATAAAGAGCTTTATCGATTCGCAGGGGCTTCCCTCCACCGTCGTTTTGGTCCCCGCAGCCGGAACGGTGCTTTCCGATAAGCTCCCCGCAAACGCCCAAATGTACGACGCAAGGCTCATGTACGGCATAGCGCAGGACGTTTTCGGCGACGGCGTTTCGCTGCCCGATATCTACTCCGCCCTGTCGGAGCACAGCGGAGAGTATATCTACTACCGCACCGACCATCACTGGACGACCATGGGTGCCTACCTTGCCTACGACTGCATCATGCAGGGCAATGGCGCATACGAAGGGGAGCTTCAAAAGGTGAGCGACTCCTTCCTCGGCACCACCTATTCCAAGACGCTCGACTCCGCCGCAGTTCCCGACGAGGTGTACATCGCTCCCGTTTCGGACTCCATTGCAGTCACCGCCGACGGCAAGAACATTGAGGTCTACGACATGAGCAAGCTTGATACGAAAGACAAATACACTGTGTTCTTCGGCGGCAACCGGGCAATGATGCTCATAAAGGGCGGTGCGCAGAACGGTAAGACGCTGCTCGTCATAAAGGACTCCTTTGCAAACTCCCTTGCACCCTTCCTGACGGCGGACTACGAGAACATTCTCATGCTCGACCTGCGCTACTTTAACGGTTCCGTCAAGAATCTCGTCTCCTCCTCCGGTGTCACCGACATCATGTTCGTCGGCGAGATGAGCAACGTCGCAAAGGACGAAAACCTGTTTAAGCTCCTGTTCTGAAAAAAGAGATAAAGTCAAAAACGCACCGCCGTATGCTGTTATACGGCGGTGCGTTTTGCGGCATTTTTACGGTGGTTTGCGCAAAATGCATTTTTTATGATTGTAATTTCAAGTTATGTGTGGTAGTATCTGCTATGCGCAGACCCACCCTCACATTAAAACGATACATAAGGACAGATTTTTTATGGCCGACGAGAGAATCAAAATAAAGAGTTTATATAAGGCGATGCGTGTTCTCGAATGCTTCAACGAGAAGCAGCCGCTCAGTATCACCGAGATCAGCGAAAAGCTCGGAATGTACAAAAGCAACGTATTCGATATACTGTCCACGCTGTCTGCAATGAACTATGTGACGAAGAACGAGGACAGCAGTAAGTACAGCCTCGGTCCGAGTCTGGCAAGGCTCGGCAGAGCGGCGGCGGCGTCAAACAATCTTCAGAACATAGCGGCTCCCATAGTAAACGGACTGGTATCGCAGACCGGAGAGACCGTCTATCTGACCATCCCCCTCGGCTATCAGGTGTTTTATCTCAACGCCGCATATTGCAGTCCCGCAGCCGCCGGTGAAGACATCGGGATGATGGTCAACACCTCCGAGCCGATGCATCTCACCAGCAGCGGCAAGGCGATGCTGGCTCAGATGCCGAACTCCTTCGTAAACGACTACCTTTCCCTCCCGCTTTGCCGTGAAACGGAGTATTCGGTAGTCGACCCGACGCAGCTCCGTGAAGAGCTGGAACTTATTCGCTCCAGAGGCTACGCCATCGACGAGCAGGAGAACACGATCGGACTTCGCTGCGTCGGCGTTGCCATCATGCGCAACGCACAGGAGGTCGTGGGCGGGATCTCGCTCAGCGGCAGCATCTCGCATCTCACGAAGGACAAGATCGAGCCTTACGCAAAGCTTTTAAAAACCGCCGCTGCACAGATCTCCGCAAACCTGTAAGCTGGCGGGAGTACCGAACTCCCCTTATGCGTAAGCCGTCGTTTTTTTGCGCATGTTGCACAAAAAGGACAAGTCATATTCATACAAACGTAGCTATTGCCAACCCTCTTTTGATATGCTAAAATTAACGTATCAATCTTAGGGTTGGTTTTTTTACAAGCGCATTACAGAACGCCGTTCTGTAATTCAGAACAAAGAGAGCTTACACGGCACAAAATCTCACTTAGCGGCACAATGAGCCGCTAAAATTTGTTCTGTTTAACAGAACGCTGTTCTGCATTGTAGGGAGAAGGGGGCTGTCCCCCCTTACGGGTATATCCTACGGAATACCCGATACTTCAAATAGGAGGAATCGAAGGTTATGGCGAAAATCAAATTCAGCACCGAGCGCTGCAAAGGCTGCTTACTTTGCATGAGCGTCTGCCCGAAGGGTGCCATATCTCCTGCCGGAGTTCTCGGTGAGCAGGGCTATGAGATTGTCAAGGTAGACGAAGAGAAGTGCGTCCAGTGTGGCTCATGCTACAGGATGTGCCCCGATTACGTTATCGAAATTGAGTAAGGAGGAGAAATCACCTATGGCAAAAGTTCTTATGAAAGGCAACGAGGCATTTGCCGAAGCTTGCCTGCGTGCCGGCTGCCGCTTCTTCAGCGGTTACCCCATCACTCCTCAGACGGAAATACTTGAGTATATGTCCTGGAGAATGGCTGAGGTCGGCGGTCAGTTTGTTCAGACCGAATCCGAGGTTGCGGGCATCAATATGCTTTTCGGCGCAGCCTGCACCGGCGCAAGAGCGCTCACCACATCTTCCGGTCCGGGATTCTCTCTCAAGCAGGAGGGCATCTCCTACCTTTGCGGCAACGACATTCCCGCAGTCATTGCGGACGTTATGCGTATCGGCTCCGGACTCGGCGACATTTTCCAGGGTCAGGGCGACTATTGGCAGCTCACCCGCGGCGGCGGTCACGGCGACTACCGCACGATAGTTCTCGCACCGGCATCCGTACAGGAAAACGCAAACCTTGCGTACATCGCCTTTGATCTTGCCGAGAAGTACCGTCACCCGGTCCTCATCGGCTCCGACGCTGCGATCGGTCAGATGGTCGAGCCCGTCGAGCTTCCCGAAATGAAGGAGCACGACATCGACACCTACGATTGGGCCGTCGGCCCCAGACAGGCGGGCGAGCCGCAGAAGGTCGTTTGGAACACCTACTACACCATCGGCGCCGAGGCGTACACCGACTACCTCAAGAACAAGTACGCCGAGATCACCGAGAACGAGCAGCGTTGGGAATGCGTTGATACCGACGATGCGGAGATCGTACTCGTGGCATACGGCATCAGCTCCCGTGTTTCCAAGTCCGCCGTCAAGCTTGCCCGTGCGCAGGGCATTAAGCTCGGACTTATCCGTCCCATCACTCTTTGGCCCTTCCCGCAGAAGGCGTTTGACGCTCTCGGCGACCAGGTCAAGGGCTTCCTGACCGTTGAGATGAACATTCTCGGTCAGATGGCGGACGACGTTAAGCTCGCAACCGGCGGCAAGTATCCCGTTGAGGTTTACGGCGAGTTCGCAAACGTACCCTCCGAGGATATAATCCTTGACAGGGTCAAAGCAATGCTTAATAAATAAGGAGGGACGAACCTATGAAATGTGTTGTACCCAAGAGCATAAACACCGAGGCCCACATCGGTTGGTGTCCCGGCTGCGGTCACGGCATAGTATGCAGAATGCTGGCAGAGGCGGTCGAGTCTCTCGGCATTGAAGATAAGATCATAATGGTAGAGGACGTCGCCTGCGGCGAATTTGCGCAGATGGTCATGCAGTTCAACACCGTCGGCGCTGCCCACGGCCGTCCGATAATCACCGCATCCGGCGTAAAGCGCGCACGTCCCGATGCGATCGTCGTTGCCCACCCCGGCGACGGCTCCGCCTATTCGATAGGCATGGAAAGCACCATCCACTGCGCTCTGAGAAACGAGAACATCCTCGCTCTCGTCGTCAACAACAGCGTTTTCGGCATGACCGGCGGTCAGATGTCCCCTGCGACCCTCCCCGGCATGAAAACCACCTCCTCTCCCTACGGCAGAGACGTTGCGAAAAACGGCAACCCCTTCGACGTCACCAAGGCGCTCAAGGAGTTCGATATAGCGTACCTCGCCAGAGGTGCCGTCGACAGCCCCGCAAACGTCGTTAAGACCACACAGATGATAAAGAAGGCTCTCAAAAAGCAGATGAACGGCGAAGGCTTCTGCCTTGTCGAGGTCCTCAGCCCCTGTCCGACCAACTGGAACAAGGCGCCTGCGGACGCTCTGAAGTTCATGAAGGAGCAGCAGGAGCAGTTCTTTAAGCTCGGCGAATTTGTTGACAAGGAGGCTAAGTAATATGACTGAAATTATTTGCTCCGGTTTTGGCGGTCAGGGCGTTCTGTCCGCAGGCATGATCCTTGCCGACGCCGGAATGGAAGACGGAAAGAACGTAACTTGGTATCCGTCCTACGGCTCCGAGATGCGAGGCGGCACCGCAAACTGCAACATCAAGATCAGCGACGAGGAGATCGCAAGCCCCTACTGCCACCAGCTCGACATCCTCTACACGCTCAACGACGCTGCGATCGACAAGTTTGAAAGCCAGGTTCGCCCCGGCGGTATCATCCTCGTCAACAGCTCCCTCGTCCGTCCCGACCGTGAGTTCCGCAGCGACATCAAGGTCGTCATGGTTCCCGCAACGGATATCGCAAACGAGCTGCACAACCCCAAAGGCACGAACATCGTCATGCTCGGCGCTCTCGCATACGCTTCTCCCGACTTCGACGTCGACTATATGCGAGGCGCAATAGATTACTTCTTCGCAAAGAAGGGCAAGGTAAACCCCAAGAACGCAGTTGCGTTTGACAGAGGTGTTGAAGCGGCAAAGGCAAGCATAGGCTGATCCGCACTCGCCCCCACCCGAAAAAGCATAAAGCGGAGAGACAATCCGTCTCTCCGCCGTGGAAAGTAAGAGCGTGATAAAATGGGCAATTTAAGACTTGTTGACGGCATCATAATCATCGTCTATTTTGCAATAATGGCCGTGCTTGGTGTCGTAGGCTATAAAAAAAGTAAAACAAGCGAAGACTTTTACGTGGCGGGCAAATCTCTCGGTACATTCTCCCTCGCTGCAATGTGGATGAGCTCTTGGATAGGCGGTTCGTCTATCGTCGGCACGTCCACGGACGCCTTTAATCTCGGCGTCTGCGGAGGCTGGTATGTTGTTATCCTCTCCATCGGCTGCCTGCTGTTCGGTCTCACTTTCTCAAGGAAAGCAAGCACCGTAGGTAAAAGGCTTCAAACCATCACCTATCCCGCATTCATCACTCAGCGTTACGACAAGCGTTCCGGTATGATAGTCGTCATATGCTGCTTCCTTGCAAACCTTGCCTTCCTTGCAAGTCAGCTTGTCGCAATGGGCAGTATGCTCACGACCATAACGGGCTGGGACGTTTCGACCTGCTTCATCGTAAGCACCGTCGTAACGGTTCTCTACTCCGCTATCGGCGGTCTCCTTGCCATCACCTACACAACTTGGATACAGTTTTTGCTGATAATCCTCGGAACCGTCATAATCGGCATCCCGCTCTCCGGCAGCGCCATCGGCGGCTTCGATCAGCTTAAAACGCTTCCGCCCGAATGGTTTGACCTCGGTCGTGCCGGCTGGGGAACAACGCTTGCGCTTGCCGTAAGCTCGATATTCTCGTTCTTTACGAGCATGGACAGCTACACCCGCTGCTTTGCAGCAAAGAGTCCCTCGGCGTCAAGAAAGGGCGCACTGTGGGCGTCGCTGGCGATCCTGTTCATTGCGCTCGGCGCAACGATCATGGGTCTTGCCGCAAGAGTCCTCATGCCTGAGCTTCCCGCCGGCAGCAGCGCATACGCTGCGATCGTCTCAAGGTACTTCCCCGCAGGCGTATCCGGCATTGTCCTCGTCGGCGTATTTGCGGCGATCATGTCCACGGGCGTCGTTTGCATAAACCTCTGCTCCGCAAACATCACCATGGACATATACAGAGACTGCATAAATCCGAAGGCATCCGAAAAGTCGCTCAAGTACATGGGTATGCTCACGTCGCTGCTCATCGGTATCATCGGTGCGGTCCTCGCATGGTGGAAATACAACGTGATTTCCCTGCTGATGATCGCCTTCACCTTCCAGTCGTCCTCGCTCTTCTTCCCGACCGTTCTCGGTATGTTCTGGCGCAAGCCGACCGCAAAGGCATCGTTTTACAGTATGCTCATCTCCCTGATAGTCGTCATACTGTGGCTTGTCGGAAACAACGCCGGTTGGGGCAGCATCTTCACGATCGACGCAGTCTGGCCCGGACTTCTCTCCTCGGCGCTGGTCTACGTCGTGATGGGGCTTCTGTCAAAGCCCACGGATGAGGAGCTTGCACAGGCAGACCTGTTTTGTAAAGCAGAATAGAAACACCGAAAAAAATACAGAAAGGAAAACGCACTATGAAGTTTGTTTTTGCCGAAACTCCCGCAACCGTCAGTCAGAGCCATGAGGTGGACTACACCTTCCTGCCCGAAGGTGCGGAATACATCGTCTCCGAATATGACCCCAACGCCCCCATCACCTGCGAAATGAATCAGAAGTTCGTTGCGGACATCAAGGACGCAGACGTTATCATCAACTCCTACGTGTACTTCGGCAAGGAGCTTATCGACGCAATGGATCATTGCAAGTGCATAAGCTTCCAGTCCACCGGATACAACGCAGCCGATCTCGAATACGCCGCCTCCAAGGGTGTTGCGGTCATTTCGATCCTCGACTACTGCACTCAGGAGACCGCCGAAAACGCAATTGCATCTATGATGGCTCTCCAGAGAAACACCATCAACTACAACAGAGACATTCAGGAAAAGAGAATTTGGGACTGGACCGCTCACCCCGGTATGCAGCGTGTTGAGGGTCAGACCATCTCCATCATCGGCTTCGGCCGCATCGGTCAGCACGTCGGCCGCATCGCAGGCAAGGGTCTGGGCATGAGAGTTCTCGCATATGACCCCTACCTTCCTCCCCACATCGCAGAGGAGCAGGGTGCAATCCTTGTTGATCTCGACACCGCTCTTGCAGAAGGCGACGTTATCTCGGTGCACATGAACCTCACCAGCGACAACAAGTACTTCTTCAACAAGGAGACCTTCGCAAAGATGAAGAAGCACCCCATATTCATCAACGAAGGCCGTGGCGAAATGGTCGAGGAGGAAGCACTCAAGTGGGCGCTCGACGAGGGCATCGTCAGAGGTGCAGGCATTGATATGCTCGAATCCGAGGATCCCGACCTCAACAACTGCTGCCTGATCTCCACTCCTCCCCGTGAGAACCTCATAATCATGCCGCACGTCGGCTACTGGTCCGACACCTCCGACCTGCTCGTGCGCAAGTATTCCGTTGAGAATGCGGTGGCATACTGCGAGGGACGCTTCGCCGACGTCAAGGTCGTCCGCAACGGCGTAAATAAAATCTGAAAACAAAAAGGCGCTATATCAGAGAAATACGAAAGGATAAGAGTATAATGAAAAAATCAAGGAATTTCCTTGGCATAATGGCCTGCGCATTCCTCTACTCGTCCATGTACCTTCTGCCGTACATAAAGTACATATTCTATGATGCGGTAGTGGCTGCAACCGGCTTTACCAACACGCAGATCGGCTTTACCCTCAGTATCTACATAGTCGCTGCGATCATCTCCACGGTCCCCTCCGGCTACCTCGCCGACAAGTACGACCCCAAGAAGATGCTCGTCATCTCCGGTATTGCACACACTATCTTCAGCCTCATGGCGCTGCTGTTCATACGCAGCTATCCGCTTACGCTCGTCTGCTTCTTCCTTATGGGTATTTCCAGCACCCTCGGCTTCTGGTCCCCCGTTTTCAAGGCAGTCTCCATGGCGGGCAGCGCAGAGGATCAGGGCAAGAGCTACGGTCTGTTCGAGGGTCTCAACGGCATAGGCTCGATGCTGTTCAACTTCGGCGCACTTTGGGTCTACGGTCTTGTCACCGACGGCTCCGTTGCAGCTCTGAAGGCAGTTTACATCTTCTACATTGCCTCCTCCCTCGTTTCCACCCTGCTCGTTGCATTCCTCTACCGTGCGCAGATTGATGCGGCCTCCGCAGAGTCCAAGGATGAACCCAAGAAGAAGGCAACCGCAAAGGAGATATTCTCCGTTCTCAAGATGCCCAAGGTATGGATGTTCGCACTGCTGGTGTTCGGCGTTTACGGCTTCTACTGCGGTTCGAGCTACCTGACTCCGTACTTCTCCACCGTTCTCGGCGTCAGCGTCGTGTTCTCCGGCGCTCTTGCAACCTTTAAAAACTACGGCACCCGCCTTGCCGGTGCGCCCATTGCCGGCGTCATCTGCGACAAGATCGGTCGTCTGAAGTTCCTGAGCATCGCCGCGTTTGTCACCATCGTACTTATGATCGCATTCATCCTCATGCCCGCATCCTCCAGCGCTCTCATCCCCATCATGGTCCTCATGTTCGCACTGGCGCTGGTAAACGTCGCAATGAAGGGCGTTCAGTTCTCCGCACTTGACGAGATCGGCGTTGACCGTTCCGTCAACGGCATGGCTATCTCCATAGCATCCCTCATCGGCTTCAATCTCCCCGACGTTGCACTTCACCCCATCTTCGGTGCGATCCTCGACGCAAATGAGCCGGTCGCAGCATACAAGATCATCTTCGCTTGCCTGCTCGGTCTGCTTGTGATCGCATTTGTCATGAGCTTCATCCTCTACCTGATGAACAAAAAGAAGAAAAACTTAAACGCAGCCTAATTATCACCTCTTTATTCCTACGGGTATGCGGCGTTTACCATGTGCGCCGCATACCCACCCACTAACGAAAGGTTTAGGACTATGAATAAAGTAACCGACATATCTTCAGCCGTAAGCCTCGTCAAAAAGGGCGACACGCTCCTTCTCGGCGGCTTCGGCAACGTGGGTGCTCCCATGCACCTGCTCTATGAACTTGCAAAACATCCCGAGATCAATGATCTGACCCTCGTGAGCGAAGACCTGCACTACGGCGGTCTTCCCTTTGTACAGGGTCCTGAGGTCCTGCTGCGGAACAAGCAGCTCAAAAAGGTCGCCATAAGCTTCATCGGCAGCCACAAGCCCTTTGAAAACGCCATTAACGAGGGCAGGCTGGAGCTGGAATTCATTCCGCAGGGAACGCTCGCAGAGCGTCTCCGTGCAGGCGGAATGGGGCTCGGCGGATTCTACACTCCCACCGGCGTCGGCACCGAGGTCGAGATCGGTAAGGAGGCCAAGGTCATTGACGGTAAAAAATATATACTTGAAAAGCCCCTGAGGGGCAATGTCGCCTTTGTCAAGGCGTATAAGGCGGACCCCTACGGCAACGCCGTGTTCAAGCTCACCGCCCAGAATTTCAACACGGTAATGGCAATGGCTGCCGACACCGTGATCCTCGAAGTCGAAAAGCTCGTTGAGGTCGGAGAGATCGAGCCCGACAGCGTACAGCTTCCCGGAATTTTTGTCGACCACATAGTCGTAGAGGAAGGGGCAATGATCTGATGGACAACAGAAACTTCATCGCAAAAAACGTCGCCCGTATGTTTTCGGACGGTGACGTCGTAAATCTCGGCGTCGGCATCCCGACCCTTGCAAGCAGCTACGTTCCGGATGATATTCAGGTCTTCTTCCACGCCGAAAACGGCGCCGTGGGCGCCGGCGAGGCAGGCGGCTTCCCCTGGGACTCGACGACCCGTGAGAGCCACATCGAATGGCTTGAAGAGTACGGCGGCGAAAAAGGAAGCTGGAAAACATGGCACAGAGATCTGTGCAACGCAAGCGGCGAGGTCATAAAACTCATCCCCGGCGCTGCATGCTGCGACTCCTGCATGGCGTTCGGCATCGCACGAGGCGGTCATCTTGACGCAACGGTACTCGGTGCGCTTCAGGTAGACGAGGAGTGCAATCTCGCCAACTGGAAAATTCCCGGCGTCAAGCTCAACGGAATGGGCGGCGCAATGGATATCGTCTCCGGCGCAAAGCGAGTCATTATCGCCATGGAGCATTGCACGAAAAAGGGTGCGCCCAAGATCGTAGAAAAATGCACGCTGCCGCTTACTGCGGTCGGCTGCGTGGACACCATAGTCACCGAAAAATGCATCATCGACTGCAAGCCCGGTCGGCTTACCGTCGTTGCAAAAGCAAAAAACGTCACCCGTGAGGACATCATCGCAAACACCGGCGCAAAGCTTTACTTTGCGGACGATGTAGCCGATATGATTGAATAAAAGGAGGTCAATATGAACACCGAAAGATTCGCAGGAAGAGTCGCAATAGTGACCGGCGGCGGCAGCGGCATAGGCGCAGCCGTGGCAAAGAAGCTCGCCCGTGAGGGCGCAGAGATGGTCGTCATCTTTGGCAGAAGGCTCTCGGCCCTGCAAAAAACCGTCGACGCAATAGGCGCAGACCGCTGCTGGCCGATGAGCGTTGACGTGAGCGACGAGGAATCCGTTAAGACCGCAATTGCGGAGGTTGAGGCAAAGTACGGCCACATTGATTACCTCTGCAACATCGCCGGCATCCCCGGTCCGAGTGAAAGAGTCGAGGACTATACCTTTGAGGACTTCAAAAAGGTTTACAGCATCAACGTTTTCGGCACCTTCCTCACCATGAAGTACGTTCTGCCCATCATGCAGAGAAACCACCTCGGTTCCATCGTCAACACCTGCTCCTGCTCCGGCATGAGAGGCTATCAGCTTGAGATCGGCTACGGTTCGAGCAAGTTTGCCGTCATGGGCATGACCATGAACGCCGCAGGCGAAAACGGTCACAACGGTGTGCGTGTCAACTGCTTCTCCCCCGGCTGGGTCGATACCGAGATGCTCGACAGCATCCTCGCTCAGTACGAGGTGACCAAGGGCGTCAAGACCGAGAAGACCGCCCTCAAAAACGGCACCATGGACAGGCCGAGTACCCCTGAAGAGATGGCAAACGTCGTTTGCTTCCTGCTCTCTGACGAGGCGTCCTACGTCAACGGCGCAAACTTTGTCTGCGACGGCGGCAAGACCATCGGATAACCGCTTTGCGGCATGACCGCAAACGCCCCCGCAGCACACAAATGTTCCCTACCATCGCTACCCTTTCGGCTGTGTCCTCTCCTGTTCAGCCGAATCTCGTTCACTAAAAGAAGCTCCGCCTTCCGGGTGACTCCCGGTCGGCGGGGCTTCTGATTTTTGTTGATATTTATGCCTTGTCACCTCAGGCTCAGCACCGAAACAATCTCTATTTCATGGCTCTGCACTTCCGAGGGAGCTGTCAGCGTAGCTGACTGAGGGAGAGATTCCTCACACTCCCTACTGGTGTTGACATCCGCATCTATCTGTGATACATTGTCATCAGTAGCCACCCTCCTTGCGTGTTTGGGCGTAGCGCGCGGGCTTTCTTTGCCAGTGACGGATGAGGGGGCTGCTTTTTTTGCGCCCTTTTTCGACATATAGGCAGAAACTATGTACGTTGTATTTGCAGCGGTGTCCGGCACAGCTTCCACAACATAATATGTCCCGTTCACAGCTTTCTCGAAAACGACCGTTTTGGCTGTCCCTCGTTTCCCGTTTGCCTTGTTAGTGCTGTATGCTTCCGATCGTCCGCTCTCCAACACTGAGTCGTAATTATCAAGTACATATTGAATACGCCCCACGTCGTTTATGTCTCGCATACTTTTGTCAGCAGTTCCGTTTTCGCCGTGGCGCTTAATGATATGCTCTACCTGCCGAGCCTCAATTACAGTTTTATTGCCTGAAACATCTAAACGGTTTGAGACCGATGCTTTGGGGGAAGCATCGGTTAAGCCCGCAAACTTTTTGCGGGCTTAACAACGCCACTTTTTTGTAAAGCAGCGCTTTACAAAAAAACCTCGCTTCGCTCGTCAAAAAGTCTGATTTCTGTGAAAATTAATTTCACGGAAATCAGACGTTTTTGATGGCTATAATTCAATTTTGAGTGGGACCTTGTCCCCTCAAACTCCCCTGCTGCGCATTAAATTTTACGCTTTGCGTTCTTTTCCTCTGCTCCCCAAAAACGGTTTGAGACCGATGCTTTGGGGGAAGCATCGGTCTCTTGGGGGGGATGGAGAAAGGAGTATTCGACTTGCGGGAGCTGATCCCCGCTCATCGAGGAAACTGTCAACTTTAATTCATTGCGAGGTACATATACTGCACGAGCTGCCACCTCGGGCAGGCATAGCCCACTCCGAAATAGCTGCCGCCCTCCGCAATGCCGTTTTTATACGCCCACAGCACCGCCTTGTAATAATAGTCGCCGGGGGTCACGTCGCTGTACGGCTCGGTCCCGCTTACCGCAGGCTTGCCGCAGTAGTTATATATCAGCGTTATCGCCTGCTGCTTGGGTATCGCCTTGCCCGGCGAGAAGTGCCTTGCGTCGGTGCCGTTGGTTATGCCGTTTTCGTATGCCCACAGCACAGCCTTGTAGCAGTACGAGCCTTTCTGCACATCGACGAAGGGATTCGTCGTGCGCCTCGGCTCCGGACATCCGGCTGCACGCCACAGGAAGGTCACGACCTGACCCCTTGTGCAGCTTGCGTCGGGCGAAAAATGCGTTGCGTCAGTGCCGTTGGTTATACCGTTTTTCGTCGCCCACATGACGGCGTTAAAGTATTTTGCGTTCGGGCTTACGTCGTAGTACGGGCTTGCGTTCTTGCCGCTGCCCACCGTGACGTCAAGCGTTTTTGAGTAGGCGCCGCAGCGTATCGTGAGCGTCGCCTTGCCGTCACGCAGTCCCTTCACCGTTATCACGTTCACCTGCGTGTTCACAACGCAGACGGTGTTCGGGTCGGAGCTTGTGCATATGACCTCCTCGGTCGCATACACGGGCTGCGGAACGCCGGTCACCGTGCCGGTGCCGTTAACTTTGAGGCTGAGGCTCGTCTTGTCAATCTTGAGACCCGTCGGCGCAACGTAAAACGTGCCTCGTGCGTTAGCGTATGTCACCTTTCCGGCGAAAAGCTGCTCCCAGTGGTTTTTATAGCCGGAGTTCGAGTAGTAATAGCCGGAACCCATGTAAGTGTACTTTTCGCTCAGTATGTTGTTGCGGTGTCCCGTGGACTCCATCCACGCATTCACGACGCCGCAGGGTGTCGAGTAGCCGACCGCTATGTTCTCCGCCGCACAGCCGTAGCTTATGCCGTTTGCGGCAAACACTGTCGTCCAGCGCTGACCGTTGGGACGGGTGTGGTCATATTTCGTGAGGAGCTCCTTCGCTCTCGTGTATGAGGCGCTGCTCAGCGCATCCGTCGTCTTGAGAGCCGCAAGACCGTGTCTTGCACGTTCGACGTTCGTCCAGTAAAGGACCGCATTTTCGTAGTAGTCCCCCTCGGAAATCGCATCGGCTTTAGGGGTAAAGATTGCGCATAGCAGTATGACCGCTGCCAGCAGCACGCTCAGCACCTTCAGTAGGCGTGATTTATTTATTTCGGTCATAATATCCTCCGCTTTCATTTATTCGGCACTGTGCGCCAATCCCCCAATTGTGCGCTCACCAATAAAGACGGAGGCTTTTGTATAATCTTGCAGAAAAAACGGAATTTTTATTTATGTTTACAGTTTGTTCACTTTTAAAAATTAAAAAAGTCCGATCTCTCGGACTTTTCGGCGCAAAAAACGGTGCAGGTCATTTGACCTGCACCGTCAAGTTTATTCTGTTACGGTGTGCAGCAGAAGATCAGATCTTCATGCAGACATCCCATGCACGCCAGATAGCGGTACGCAGGTTGCCGATCGCAACACAGTCACCGACACGGTGAATGTTCTTGCCCTTGCCGCCGACAGGCTGGGGAACGAAGCCGATGCCGTTTACGATGTTATCGTATTCGAGCTCGATGACGTTCTTGCCGTCCTTGGAAGCAACAACGACGGTCTTGTCCTTGATCTCCTTGATGGTGTGCTCGAGGTAGGTGGGAACCTTGTGGTACTCGAGAACATCACGCAGGAAGGAAGCGTTGGACAGGCAGACGTTCTGTGCGGGAACGAGGTCCTTTGCATACTCTACGATGATGGGGTGCTTGCCCTGGAGAACCATCTCGTATGCAGCCTCACAAGCGGACTGACCGCCGCCGAAGAACACGACTTTGTCGCCAACGGGGTACTTCTCGCGGAGGAGCTGGGTGAAGTTCAGGCACTTCTCGAAGCCGGGAATTGCCATCTTTCTGGGAGTTGCGCCGGTTGCGACGATGATCTCGTCAAACTGACGTGCGATAACGCCCAGGTCGTTGATCTCGGTGTTGAAGCGGATGTCGATGCCCTGCTTCTTAACTTCGTTCTCGTACCAGGTGATGAGCTGCTTATCGTTCTCCTTGAAGCTCATTGCGGAAGCGGTGAGGAACAGACCGCCGATACGGTCAGCCTTCTCAAAGACAACGGGGTTGTGACCGCGCTGCTTGAGGACGAGAGCTGCCTCGCAGCCGCCGATGCCGGCGCCGATGATGGCGACCTTCTTGGGCTTGTTGGTGGGAACGATCTTGTAGCGGTTGTGCTGCATGGTGGGAGGAGTAAGGGCGCAGCGGCCAAGGTGCAGGGAGTCTTCCAGACCCTGGATGTTTGCGGTGCCCTTGTACTTTGCAAAGTTGAAGCAGCCGTTGTGGCAGCGGATGCAGGGCTTGATCTCGTCTTCCTTGCCTTCCTGAATCTTGAGGATCCAGTCGGGGTCAACGAGGTTCTGACGAGCGATTGCGACAGCGTCAAGACGGCCGGCTGCGATCTCTTCGGCAGCGGTCTCGGGGAGCATACGGCCTGCGCAAGCCACGGGCTTGTCGGTGTAATTTCTGATCATTTCGACGTCTGCGAGGTTGCAGTTGTCGGGCATGTACTGAGGCGGATGTGCCCAGTACCATGCGTCGTAAGTACCGTTGTCGCAGTTGAAGAAGTCATAGCCCATGTCGCCGAGGTACTTGACTGCCTTCTTGGACTCTTCGTAGTCACGGCCCCACTCTACGAACTCTTCGCCGGGAACTGCGCCCTTGCCCCAAGTCTTGGTGTAGGACTTGACGGAGTAACGGAGGGATACGGGGAAGTCTTCGCCGGCGTACTTCTTGATGCACTGTACGATCTCAACGGGGAAGCGGAAACGGTTCTCGAAGCTGCCGCCGTACTCGTCGGTACGATGGTTCCAGTTTTCCATGGTGAACTGGTCGAGGAGGTAGCCTTCGTGAACGGCGTGGATCTCAACGCCGTCAACGCCTGCGTCACGCAGCATCTTTGCGGTCTTACCGAAAGCATCGACCATCTCGCGGATCTCCTTAACGGTCATGGGACGGGAAGGCAAATCCTCAGCCCAGCGGTTAGGAGTCTCGGAAGCGGAAGCACAGGAGTACTGTACGTCAACGATGGGGGAAGCGATCTTGTTCAGGATGGGGTTCTTGCCCAGAGCGACCATCCAGGGGGTAACTGCCATGGAGCGGCCGAAGCCTGCTGCCAGCTGGATGAACAGCTTTGCGCCGGTCTTGTGGAACTCTTCCATGTAGGGCTTGAGCTCTTTGAACATCTTCTTGTTCTGATAGAGCCAACGACGGCCCATGGTGTCGCGAACGCACTGCATACCGGGAAGTACCAGGCCAACACCTTTCTGTGCTCTCTGGAGCAGGAAGTATGCGGCTTCCTTGTCGAAGTGGCAGGGCTCGAGCCAGCCAAACAGGGAGGTACCGCCCATCGAACACTGGACTATGCGGTTTTTGATTTCCACATTACCAATCTTGAAGGGAGTAAACAGGGCATTATACTTTTCGTTCATAGTATGTTTCCTTTCTTCTTATTATTAACGGTGACGATCCGTTAGTTTACAAATAGCAGTTTACTGTAGCAGTTTACTGCAACCCTATCATTAGGATTTTAACACAGTTTGTACACAAATTCAACAACAAACTTTGGCAAGTGTTAAAATTATTACCGATTTTAATCCCGTTTTTCCGATCCCCGTGCGGCGGAAAACGGTGAAAAGGGCGTAGTGTTGCCATTATGTTACCTTTTCGGCGGTTTGTCAAGAGTTTTTAAACAGATAAAGGGAGACGGGGGTCGCCGTCTCCCTTCAGAGCTTATCTCAGTCTTTATCGAGGCAGCGCTGCATGAACAGCACGACGTGCCAGCGGGTGCAGGTCATATCGGGGCGGAAATCGTTGTTTCCGTAGCCGACGGTGACGCCGCTTTCATACGCCCACATTATTGCGGGGAAGTATACGCTCGTGTCGGCAACATCGGTGAACACGTTCTCTGCATTTGCTGCGGGCTTGCCCTCATAGCGCCACAGGAAGGTCACGAACTGCGCTCTCGACACGGGGTCACCCGGGCGGAAATGATCTGCATCAAAGCCCTGAGCTATGCCCTCCTGTGCTGCCCACGTTATTGCGGTGCAGTAGGGGCTGTTCTCGGCAACGTCTGTAAACGGGCAATCGCCCTTTACCTCGGGGCAGCCTGCGGCACGCCACAGGAAGGTCACGACCTGACCCCTCGTGCAGGGAGCGTCGGGACGGAATTCCGTTTCGGTGTAGCCGGTGGTTATCTGCTCAGGCTCGTGGTAATACGCCCACATGACCGCATCATAGTACACCGCATCCCCGCTCACGTCGGTGAAGGGATTCACGGGAGCCGGAGGTGCGGGAGGCGGCGTTACGTCGCCGAAGGTCTTGTAGTAGGTGACCGAGGCGCTGCCGAGCTTATAGAGCTTTACGTCCATCTGATTGCTGGAATCGAGATAGGTCGTGAATCTCGGAGAGCTTGCGTTGTAGCGCAGGACGCCGTTTGCGGCATTTGAATGCTCAAAGCGTCCGAGGCTCACGTTCCACAGGAAGGCGGTGTCGCTCTCCGAAACGCTGCTCACGCTGTTGTCGAGGCTTATTTTCTTAAGGCCGTCGCAGCGCAGGTATCTGCCGTTGTCGGAGCGGACGGCGTAGTAGCTGCCGACCTTAACGAGGGTGAAGTAGTTGCTCTTTGCGGCGTTCGTTATGCAGTTGTCTGCGATGGTCGCATCGTTATACTGGAGGTATGCTCCGGTGGAGCCTGCCGTGTCGGACATCATAACGTCACGCTTCGGAGTGGGCAGACCTATGACATAGGTGCCGCTCCAATCCTGCTGCTCCTCTGTCACCAGCGCAGCGCTGCCGCCGGGAGTGCTGCCCTTCTCGGTCCTTGAGAAGAGCGCATAGAGCGTCGTATCCTCAAAGGCGGTGTAGCTGCTGCCCGCCTTGTAAACGGTGGGAGCGGTGGCGGTCTCGTCCTTTATCTCGGTGGGGGTCCAGCCGACGAAGGTGTAGCCCTCGGCGTCCGTCATGCAGGAGGGCAGAGTCACGCTGCCGCCCTGAACGGTGCTTATGGGTGCAATTTCGTCGAGCGACGCAAAGCTCACCGTCACGGCTGCCGCCTTTTCAAAGTACACCTTCACGGTGCAGTTGCTCTTTATCTCGCTGAGCATGAACACGTTTCCGTCACGGTCGAGCTTTGCGGCGCCGGCGGGGGTGACCTCCGCACGGGAGACGACGTAGCCGTAGGCGGGAACTGCGATCACCTTGCTGCCCTTTACGCTCACGCTGCCCATCGTCGGGTCTGCGGAGACGGCGGTGATCTCATACTTTTCCATATCCTTGCCCTCGCCGGAGGGGGTAACGAGGTCTGCGGGGACCTCTCTGCCGAAGATGAGCCATGCGTATTCGGGGTAGTCGATGAATACGTTGCGGTTGCCCTGAATGCTTTCGATGCAGTCGTTGCGGCTCATTTCCCAAGTGTCGACGGGGTCCTCTGCGCACCACTGAAGCAGGGTGTCGAGGTCCTCGATAACGGCAAGACCGTTATTCTTGCTGTCATCGGAGTCAAATGCGGGAAGCTTTGAGGAATCCACGTTCTCGCAGAGGTTGGGCTGCTCCCAGCGGACATAGACATACAGAAGGATGCGTGCAACGTCGCCCTTGATGTTGTCGTTGACCTCGACGAGGTCGGCGCTGGGGAGATAGTACAGCACGTTGTTTCCGTTGTACTGATAGGTGCGGTAGCTGTCAAGCACGCCCACGACGTCGCCCATCGTGTAGTTGGAGCGGGTGGAGTTGACACTGCTGTTCTCCGGACGCAGGTGGTGCAGGTCGCTGCCGCCGTTTTTCTGATAGAAGCTTGCACGGCTCTTGGGCCAAACGTGCTCACGGCTGATGCTCGAATTGCTCTCGGCGTCCGAGTAGCAGAGGATCTGACCGCCGTTTGCGGAGGCGTCGGTGTCCGTCCAATAGCTCGTGAGGCTGCTGTAGCTGACCTTATTTGTCATGGTATCGGACATGAGGTCGCTCAGCGCATTGTACAGCTCACCGTCCATGGCTTCGAGCGACGAATCCGTCGCAACGCCGTCAAGCCGGCTCAGGCTGTCCCAATCATACTTTCCGTTGTAGTAGCTCTGCGCCTGCTCGCTGAGAGAGGTGCAGACCTCGTGACGTGTGCCGGTGTTTCTGCTTGCGGCAAACGCCGTGCCGCCGAGACCCCACAGAAGGGACAGGACGAGGCACAGGCAGAGCAGTCCGGCAAGTGATCTTTTGAGTACATTCTGCATGGCTTTCTTCTCCGTTTATATTTTTTGGGTGTCTCCATTGTAACACGGGCTTCGGCAAATGAACAGCATTTTATTGAAAATTCCTTTGACCTGTGATAATATTGTGACAATGATTTTCTGTGGAGGTAATATCATGGATGCACTCGAAATGCTTTGCGGCAGACGCTCGATAAGAAAATACCGTCCGGAGCAGGTGGACGCAGACCTTCTCTCCGAGGTCATGAAGGCGGGGACCTACGCACCCACGGCGATGGGCAGGCAGTCGCCCGTCATCATTGCGGTCAGAGATCCGGGGGACAGAGCCGCCGTTTCCGCTCTCAACGCCCGTGTCATGGGAAAGGACGGCATCGACCCCTACTACGGTGCGCCCACGGTGCTGCTCGTTCTCGCAACGGAGGATGCCGCTACCGAGGAGATCGGCATACTCGACTGTGCCGCCGTCTGCACGAATATGCTCAACGCCGCCTACGCCGTGGGTCTCGGCTCATGCTGGATAAACCGCTGCAAGCAGATGTTCGAGTTCCCCGAAGGCAAGGCGCTGCTCAGAAAGTGGGGGCTTTCCGAGAACCTGCGGGGCGTCGCTTCGATGGCGCTCGGCTATGCGGACTGCGAAACCCCCGCTCCCTCTCCCCGCAAGGAAAACTATACGCTGACGGTCTGACCGCCGCTTCTCGCCCTCCGACCGAGGTCGGAGGGTTTTTCAATATTTAATATATAAGTTGAAAAAAAGCAAATATGTGTTATAATACATTTTTAAGAAAAACATACGGAGGTATTTAAAATATGGGTAAAAAACAGTTTAAGGCGGAGAGCAAAAGGCTCCTTGACCTTATGATCAACTCCATCTACACAAACAAGGAGATATTCCTGCGTGAGATCATCTCCAACGCATCCGATGCTATAGACAAGCTCTGCTACCTGTCCCTCACCGACGACAAGGTGGGTCTTGAGCGCAGCGACTACCGCATCCGCATCACCGTCGATAAGGACGCCCGCACCATCACGGTCTCCGATAACGGCATCGGCATGACCATGGAGGAGGCGGAGAAGAACCTCGGCGTCATCGCAAAGAGCGGCTCCTTCAAGTTTAAGGACGACATGGATTCCGACAAGGCCGAGAGCGAGGACATCTCCATCATCGGTCAGTTCGGCGTCGGCTTCTACTCGGCGTTCATGGTCGCCGACAAGGTCACGGTCATCTCCAAGGCGTACGGCAGCGACGAGGGCGTTAAGTGGGAAAGCACGGGAGCCGACGGCTACACCGTCACCCCCTGCGATAAATTCACCGCCGGAACCGATGTCATCATGCACATCAAGGAGGACACCGAGGAAGAGATCTACGGCTCCTATCTTGAGATATGGAAGCTCAAGGCGCTCGTCAAGAAGTACTCCGACTATGTGCGCTGGCCCATCGTTATGGACATCACCCGCACCGAGCAGCAGCCTTCCGAGGAGCTTGACAAGGACGGCAACCCCGTCATGCACAACGTCACCGTGACCGCTCCCGAAACCGTCAACTCCATGGTCCCCATCTGGCAGCGCAGCAAAGCGGATGTCAGCGACGAGGACTGCGCCGAGTGGTATAAGGAGACGAACAGGGATCAGACCGACCCCGCCGCCGTGCTTCGTGTCAACGCCGAGGGCAGCGTGTCCTATAAGGCGATGCTGTTCATCCCCGGCAAGGACATCGACAACGCCGCAAGCGGCGCTGCGAAGAAGGGCGTCAAGCTCTACTGCAACGGCGTTCTCATCATGGAAAACTGCGACAAGCTCATTCACGATTACTTTGAGTTCGTCCGCGGCGTCGTAGACTCCCCCGACCTCAGCCTGAACATTTCAAGAGAGGTGCTTCAGCACAACAGGCAGCTCAAGATAATCGGTCAGAACCTTGAAAAGAAGATAAAGGGCGAGCTTGAGAAGATGCTGCGTGAGGACCGTCCCAAGTACGAGACCTTCTGGAACAACTTCGGCATCCACATAAAGTGCGGCGTCTGCGACGAGTACGGCCGCTACACCGACTTCCTCAAGGACCTGCTCATATACTACACCGGAGAGGACAAGCAGGTAACGCTCAAGGAGTACGTCGACAATATGCCCGAAAGTCAGAAGGCGATATACTACTGCGCAGGCGATACGCTCAAGCAGGCGATGAGCCTCCCCCAGTGCGAGGACGTGCGCTCCAGAGGCTATGAGATACTGTACCTCACCGCACCCATCGACGAGATGGTGCTTCAGCAGATACGCATGGTAGACGGCAAGCCCTTCATAAACATCGTCACCGACGACCTCGGCTTCCAGACCGAGGAGGAGAAGAAGGCTGCCGCCGAAAAGAGCGAGGAGGAAAAAGAGCTTCTCGACTTCATGCGTGACAGCATCGGCGACGAGAACTTAAAGCAGGTCGTTTTCTCCAGCAAGCTCGTCTCCTCCGCCTGCTGCCTGACCACAACCGGCGGCGTGACGCTGGAGATGGAAAAGTACTTCCGTGTAAGCCCCTCCGAGGAGATGCGGAAGATCCGTGCAAACAGAGTGCTTGAAATCAACCCCGATCACCGTGCGTTCAGAGCGGTCAAGATGGCATACGACAGCCTCGAAAAGGACAAGGCTGCAAAGCTCTCGAAGATACTCTACGCTCAGGCGCAGCTTATTGCGGGTCTTGAGCTTGAGGATCCGGCAGCCTACTCCGATATGGTGACCTCACTCTTCTAAAGAACATGAGCCGACGGGGGTATCTCCCCCCGTCGGTGAAAGGAAGTCTTTCATGGGCAAACGCTTGGGAATATACATTCACATACCCTTCTGCGCCAGCAAGTGCGCCTACTGCGATTTTTACTCGCTCCCCGGCTGCGACCGCAAGATGCCGGACTATCAGTCGGCGCTGCTGTCGCACATATCCGAGTCTGCGGAGGCGGCAAAGAGCTTTGAGGTGGACACCGTGTACTTCGGCGGCGGCACCCCCAGCTACTACGGCGCAAAGCGCATAGTCGAGATACTCGACGAGCTGAAGCTTCAGGGAAATCTGCGTCTCGATTCGGAGATCACCGTCGAGGTAAACCCCGACAGCGTAAAGTACGACGACCTAAAGCTCCTGCGCAAGGCGGGCGTCAACCGTCTGTCCGTCGGCGTGCAGTCGGCAAACGGTGATCTTTTAAAGATCATCGGTCGGCGGCACAACTTCCGTCAGGCGCAGACCGCAGTCGAAAACGCAAGGCGTGCGGGCTTTGAGAACGTGAGCCTTGACCTCATCTACGGTCTTCCGAGTCAGACGAAGGGCGACTGGGCGGACACGCTGTCGAAGGCCTTGGAGCTGCACCCGGAGCATCTTTCCTGCTACGCACTGAAGCTTGAGGAGGGTACTCCCATGTACCGCTATGTAGGCTCCCCCCTCATTCCCGACGACGACGAGCAGGCGGATATGTACCTCTACGCCGTCGAGACGCTTGAGCATTACGGGCTTGAGCAGTACGAGATATCGAACTTTGCGGTGCCGGGCTACGAGTCGAAGCACAACCTCAAATACTGGACCATGGGCGATTACATGGGCTTCGGTCCCGGTGCGCATTCGTATGTCGACGGCGTGCGTTACAGCTATGTGCGGGATCTTGACCGTTATATTGCCGCCGTGATGGGAGACAAGCAGATAATCGACGAGTACGAGATCTGCCTGCCCGTGCAGAAGGCGGCGGAATACATTATGCTCGGCATGCGCACCTCAAGGGGCATATCCGAGAAGGAATACCATAATATTTATCTCAGCGACTGGTCGCCCATGGAGCGCAAATTCGAGGAGTTTGCGAAAAAGGGCTGGGCGGAAAAGCTCGGCGACCGCTGGAGGCTCACTCCGTCGGGCTTCCTTGTGTCCAACTCTCTCATCGTCTCGATGCTTGAATCGCAGACGGAGGCGAAGGTGGAGTACAACCCGTGGATGAAGGACGCCTTCGATGCGGAGGAAAAGCAGCCGCTCCCGCAGGGCGATCTTGAAAAGTTTAAGGAATTTTACCGTAAGCAGGTCGAAAAGAACTGAAAGAGGAACCGATATGGCAAAGGGCAGACATCTTGCGAATAAAAGCAAGCCGGCAGAGAAAAAGAAGGCTCCGAAAAGTGAGAAGCGCTCAAAGCGCGGCAGAAACGTCGTTTTGGGCATCGTTCTCGGACTGACTGCGGTCATTGCGCTGTGTGCGCTCGGCGGCTTCATCGTCGGCAGCGGCGACACCGTATACCCGAACATCAGCATAGGCGGCGTTTCCCTCGGCGGCATGACCGTCTCGGAGGCGACGGCGGCGCTAAACGATGCCGGATGGAACGGAGGGGACATCTCCCCCGTCACCGTGTCGCTCCCCGGCGACCGTGAATTTACCGTCACGGCGGACGATGCCGGACTGCGGCTCGACGCCGAAGAAGCGGCGCAGGCGGCATACGCCTACGGTCACGGCGACGACCCCTTTGAAAACCTGCTTGCATATTTTAAATGTGTAGCCGGAAAGACCGACGGTGCTGCGATAACCGCAGCGGTCGACGAAAAGGCGCTCAAAGCCAAGGTCGAGTCGGAGCTTGCGGAGTTCAAAAAGCTTGCGTCGGAGGCTCAGATCGACGAGGAGGCGGCGACGCTCTCCCTCATCAAGGGCGCCGAGAGTATGAAGCTCGATGCAGACGAGCTTTGCTCGCTCATCGCAAAGGCGTTTGAACAGGGCGACGAGCGCATAAGCTACGCCGCCGGGATAGAGGAAGCCGAGACCCCGGACTTTGAAAAGCTCCGTGAGGAGATAAAGTGCGATCCCGTAGACGCCGCATACGACGCCGAAAACCACTGCCTTACGCAGAGCAAGGCGGGGCTTGACTTCGACCCCGAAGAGGCGGCAAAGCTCTTTGACAAAGCCAAACCCGGTGAGCTTGTCGTCATCCCGCTCACCGTCACTCAGCCGAAGCTTTCCTCCGAAACGCTCGGCACCGAGCTTTTCGCAGACTGCCTCGGCTCAAAGACGACGACCTTTAAAAGCAGCTCCTCGGATCGCTGCACGAACGTCCGCCTTGCGGCGGAGAAGATAGACGGCGTGGTGCTGAATCCCGGCGAGACCTTCTCGTTTAACGACGTTGTGGGAAAGCGCACCTCGGCTGCGGGCTTCAAGCCCGCCGGAGCCTATGCCGGAGGCAAGGAGGTCACGCAGATAGGCGGCGGCATATGTCAGGTGTCGTCAACGCTCTACTGCTCTGCCCTGCTTGCAAACCTCAAGATAACCGCCCGTGACTGCCACTATTTTGCGGTGTCCTACCTGCCCTACGGCATGGACGCCACCGTTTCGTGGGGCGGTCCGGAATTCAAATTCAAAAACGACAGGGACTACCCCGTTAAGATAGTCGCAAAATGCGATATGACCGAGCGCTCGCTCACCGTGGAGATCTGGGGTACGGACGTTGACGGCAGCTACGTTGAGATAACCTACGCCGCCTCGACCGCATACGACAACCGCTATCCCGACGTTGCGATCGGCACGAATGCCACCACCTACCGCAACGTGTACGCCGCCGACGGTACGCTATTAAGCCGCACCAAGGAAGATACGAGCTACTACCACTACCACGAAGAGAACATAAAGTGGCCGGAGGAGCCGACCCCGTCGCCTGCGCCCACGCCCTCCGAGGAGCCGACTCCGACTCCCTCGGCAGAACCGACCCCCACCGAAACCCCGGCTCCGGCGGAGCCTTGACAATACAAAGGAGAAGAGAAACATGAACAAGGGAAAATTCTACATCACCACCCCAATCTACTACCCCTCCGACAAGCTGCATATAGGTCACACCTACTGCACCGTCGCCACCGATGCGATAGCCCGGTACAAGCGAATGTGCGGATATGACGTTATGTTTCTCACCGGCACGGATGAGCACGGTCAGAAAATCGAAGAAAAGGCGATCGCCGCAGGCAAAAGCCCCAAGGACTTCCTTGACGGCATAGTCGAGGGTGAAAAGGGCGTTCTGGATCTGTGGAAGCTCATGAACATATCCAACGACCGCTTCATCCGCACCACCGACGAATACCACTGCAAGGCGGTGCAGCGTATCTTCCGCAAGATGTACGACAAGGGCGACATCTACAAGGGCGCATACAAGGGAATGTACTGCACCCCCTGCGAAAGCTTTTGGACCGAAAGCCAGCTCAAGGACGGCAAATGTCCCGACTGCGGCAGAGAGGTGCATTACGCCGAGGAGGAGGCCTACTTCTTCCGCCTTTCAAAGTACGCAAAGCCCGTTCAGGAGCTGCTTGAAAGCGGCACCTTCTTGGAGCCTGCCTCCCGTGTAAACGAGATGATAAACAACTTCATAAAGCCCGGTCTTGAGGACCTCTGCGTTTCCCGCACGAGCTTCAAGTGGGGCATCCCCGTCGACTTCGATCCGGGTCACGTCGTGTACGTTTGGGTCGATGCGCTGTTTAACTACTGCACCGCACTCGGCTTCCTCAACGACGGCTACCCCGACTCCGACTACGAAAAGTATTGGCCTGCCGACGTTCACATAGTCGGCAAGGAGATAGTCCGCTTCCACTCCATCATTTGGCCCGCAATGCTCATGAGCATGGAGATGCCGCTGCCCAAGAAGGTCTACGGTCACGGCTGGCTCGTCATCGACGGCGGCAAGATGAGCAAGTCCAAGGGCAACGTCGTCGATCCCTACCTGCTTGCGGATATGTTCGGCGTCGATGCGCTGCGCTTCTTCCTGCTGCGCACCTTCCCCTTCGGCTCCGACGGCAACTTCTCAAACGAGCTGCTTATCTCCACCATCAACACCGACCTTGCAAACGACCTCGGCAACCTCGTCTCCCGCACCACCGCCATGGTCGAGAAATACTTCGGCGGTGAGCTTTCCTCCGAGCGCCGTCCCGATGCGCTTGACGACGAGCTTATCTCCATGATCGAAGGCACCGCCGCAAAGTACGAGGCGCAGATGGATAAGTTCCAGCTCCACCTTGCGCTCGAGGAGATATTCCGCCTCATCCAGCGTGCGAACAAGTACATCGACGAGACCGCCCCCTGGGTGCTGGCAAAGAACGAGGAGGATCGCCCCCGCCTTGCAAGCGTGCTTTACAATCTGCTTGAGGCGCTGCGGGTGTCCCTCACCATGCTCCGCCCCTTCATCCCCGAAAGCTGCGACAAGGCGCTTGCGCAGATCGGCGCATCCGACCTTGCGACGTGGGAAAACGCAGGAAAGTACGGCGTTCTGCCGCTCACCGTTTCCGTCCACAAGGGCGAGACCCTGTTCCCCCGCATCGACGCCGCCAAGGCTCTTGAGGAGCTTGAGCGCTGCAAGAGCACTCCCGCAGCCGCTCCCAAGTTCCCGCCCGTGCTGCCCGACGTGAGCATCGACGACTTTGCAAAGTGCGATATGCGTGTGTGCAAGGTCATCTCCTGCGAGGCAGTCAAAAAGAGCAGCAAGCTTTTAAAGTTCATTCTCGACGACGGCTCCGGCACCCCCCGTCAGATCCTCTCCGGTATCCACGCTTTCTACGAGCCGGAGCAGTTAGTTGGCAAGACCGTCGTGGCGATACTCAATCTCCCCGTCCGCAAGATGATGGGACAGGATTCCTGCGGTATGCTCATAAGCGCAGTTCACGAGCATGACGGCAAGGAGGAGCTGCATCTTCTGATGCTCGACGACTCCGTTCCCGCAGGCTTCCGTCTCTGCTGATACAGCCCAAGGAGAAACGCATTGAAAAACGTAACTGACATATTCGGAACGATGGTGTTCAACGACTCCGTCATGAAGGCACGTCTCCCCGGCGAGGCGTACAGGCAGGTGCAGCTTTCGATAAAGCTCGGCAAAGGGCTTGACCGCAGCACCGCCGACGTGGTCGCAAACGCCATGAAGGACTGGGCGATCGAGAAGGGCGCAACACACTTCACCCACTGGTTCCAGCCCATGACGGGCATAACCGCCGAAAAGCACGACAGCTTCATCGCTCCCGCCGACGGCGGCAGGATAATCATGGAGTTTTCCGGTAAGGAGCTTATAAAGGGCGAGCCGGACGCCTCCAGCTTCCCCACGGGCGGACTGCGTGCGACCTTCGAGGCGAGGGGCTACACCGCATGGGACCCCACCTCCTACGCATTTATTAAGGACGACACTCTCTGCATCCCGACCGCATTCTGCTCCTACGGCGGCGAGGCGCTCGACAAAAAAACGCCGCTGCTGCGCTCGATGGAGGCGATAAACCGTCAGGGTATGCGTGTGCTGAGACTGTTCGGCAACGGCGACGCAGGCTTTGTCAAGACCACCTGCGGACCCGAACAGGAGTATTTCCTCATCGACGAGGACGTGTTCCTGCGCCGTCCCGATCTTGTGTACACCGGGCGCACCCTGTTCGGCGCAAAGCCGCCCAAGGGTCAGGAGCTCGGCGACCACTACTACGGCATGATAAAGCCCCGTGTCGCCGCATTCATGGCAGAGCTTGACGAGGAGCTTTGGAAGCTCGGCATCCTTGCAAAGACCGAGCATAACGAGGTCGCCCCGGCACAGCACGAGCTTGCCCCCGTGTTTATGACGACGAACATCGCCGCCGACCACAATCAGATAACGATGGAGCTTATGCAGAAGATCGCAAAGAAGCACGGCATGGTCTGTCTGCTGCACGAAAAACCCTTTGCGGGCGTCAACGGCTCCGGCAAGCACAACAACTGGTCCATGACCACCGGCACGGGTGCAAACCTGCTTGAGCCGGGCGAAACGCCCTACGAAAACGCACAGTTTCTGCTCATGCTCTGCGCCGTGATACAGGCGGTGGACGATTATCAGGATATGCTGCGCCTGTCGATCACGAGCGCCTCGAACGATCTGCGCCTCGGTGCGGACGAGGCTCCCCCGGCGGTCATCTCCGTGTACGTCGGCGAGGAGCTGGAGGATATACTCAATGCCATCGAGCGGGGCGAGCCTTACGGCGGTAAGGAGAAGGAGCTTATAAAGGTCGGCGTTCATGCGCTGCCGAAGCTCCCCAAGGACACCACCGACCGCAACCGTACCTCCCCCTTCGCCTTCACCGGCAACAAGTTTGAGTTCCGTATGCCGGGTTCGTCAAGCTCCATTTCCGGCGCAAACGTCGTTATAAACACCGCCGTTGCGGAGTCGCTGCGGCAGTACGCAAACGAGCTTGAGCTGTCCGACAACTTTGAAAACGACCTGCACGAGCTTATCCGCCGTGTCATCCGCAAGCATAAGCGCATCATCTTTAACGGCAACGGCTACGGCGAGGAGTGGCTCAAGGAGGCCGAACGCAGAGGGCTTTTAAACCTCCGCACCACCCCCGACTGCGCCCACGCATACCTTGAGCAGAAGAACGTCGAGCTGTTTATTCGCCACAGCGTCTACTCCGAGATCGAGCTTGCGGCACGCTATAAGATGAAGCTTGACAACTACTGCAAGGTGCTTCGCATCGAGGCGGAGACCATGCTGCATATGCTGCGGCGTGACATTCTGCCTTCCGTTAGCGCATACTCGGCGGAGCTTGCAAACGCTGCGATCTCAAAGCAGGAGCTCGGCATCGAATGCTCATTCGAGAAGGACGGCGCTGCGCACATAAGCCGGCTTATTTCTTCCTGCTGCGACCTTGCCCGTGAGCTGGATGCCGCCATTGCCGACGTGTCGGCGCTGCCGGAAAACTACACCCGTGCGGTCGCAGGGCGTGATCGGCTCATACCGCCGATGACAAGGCTCCGCAGTCTCGTTGACGAGCTTGAGGTACATACCTCTGCGGAATACTGGCCCATGCCGACCTACGGCGAGATACTCTTCAGCGTAAACTGACACATATGAAAAAACCGAGGTGCTATGCACCTCGGCTTTTTCATTTTCGTTTAATGTTACGCAACGCCGAACTTGGTCACAAGCACGACGATGTATGCGGTATAGACGGCAAGCATCAGGATGCCCTGAAGCCTGTGCGTCTTGCCCGTGATGATGGGCGGGAGTATCGCAAGCAGCGTCATGCCGAAGCAGACGGGCATATCCAGTGCATACGACTGCCTGCCGATGGTAAGGCTGCCCTCGGACACGAGGGAGCATACCGGCAGAATGAGCGCAAGGTCGATGACGTTTGCACCGATGATATTGCCGACGGACATCGAGGCTTCCTTCTTGCGGATGGCGGTCAGGGTCGTTATAAGCTCCGGCAGAGAGGTGCCGATGGCGACCATGGTAACGCCGATTATCGCAGCGGGAACGCCGAGCAGCGCCGCAAGCTTGCTGCCGTAGGTTATGAGAAGCTGAGAGCCGCCGACGATCGCCGCAACGCCGACAACGAACAGGACTATCATCTTCGGTGCGTCCTTTTTGTCGGCGGCGTCCACCGCCTCGGTGCCGATGTTCTTCTTTGCGTCACGGATATTGTCGTAAATGTACACAGCAAGGATCACAAGCAGGATGATGCTCGGCAGAAATTCAAGTCTGCCGCCCCTGCAAAGCAGCCACAAAAGCGCTGCCGCAAGGGACATGAGCGTTGCCTTGAGCCAGAAGCTGCCACGCTTCACGGCCGAGGGTATGCACACGAGCGAAATGCCCATGATAAGACCGATGTTCGCCGTAACGGAGCCGACGGCGTTGCCGACCGCCATGTCGTACTCACCGTCAACGACGCCCAAAAGCGACACGGTAAGCTCCGGCAGAGTGGTACACATACTGACTATCGTCGCACCGACGATGAACTTGGGTATTCCCGTTATATTAGCGATCCACACGGCGGAATCCACGAACCAGTCCCCGCCCTTGATGATAAGAACCAGTCCCGCAACAAACAGCAGGACGACTATTGCCGTATCCATTTTACTCTCACTCTCTTCTGTTATTATCAGTATCTTCCGCTCATTGCCTCACGGCAGTAATGGTTGAATCTCCGCTCACGCTCAAGCGTGGAAGCGTCCATGTGTCCGGGGTACAGCTCATAGTCCCCCGGCAGCTCGCATATGCGCTTAATGGAGCGCATCTCGGCAGCCATGTCTCCGCCGGGGAGATCGGTCCTGCCGCAGGAGCCTCTGAATATCGTGTCGCCGGTGAACAGTGCGTCCTCGCATATGAGGCACACGCTGCCGGGGCTGTGTCCCGGCGTTGACATCACCGCAAACTCAAGCGAGCCGACCTTTATAACGTCGCCGTCAGAGTAGGTCTTTCCGTTTTCGGGGAGTCTGAACATCATGCCGCTCATGCCCACACGGTAGCCCTCGTCGGCGGGGTGTATATAGGTCGTAGCTCCCGTCTCCTCGGCGACCGCCTGCACCGCACCCACATGGTCAAAATGTCCGTGCGTGAGCAGTATAGCCTTGCAGGAGAGCTTGTTGTCCTCAAGGTAATCGAGTATGGTGTTGCTCTCGTCGCCGGGGTCTATAACGGCACAGTCAAGGGTCTTCTCGTCCGTAACGACGTAGCAGTTTGCCTCAAGCTGTCCCACGGGAAGTGTTTTAATAAGCATTTTCAAAGCTCCTTCGTATCAAGAATTATCGTAACGGGACCGTCGTTTACGGAGCTGACCTTCATCTCGGCTCCGAACTCTCCGGTGCCGACCGAAAAGCCCCGCTTGCGGCAGTTTTCGATCACTCTTTCGTAAAGCGGTATCGCCTTTTCGGGTCTCGCCGCATGGGAAAAGCCCGGCCGCCGTGAGCGGCAGTCGGCAAACAGCGTAAACTGGCTGATGATAAGCAGCTCCGCTCCCGCCGTTTCGGGATTCAGGTTCATTTTGCCTGCCTCGTCCTCAAATATCCTCAGACCGCAGATCTTGTCGGCGATCTTGTCCGCCTGCTCTGCGGTGTCGTCCTCATGGACGCCGAGCAGCACGAGAAACCCCTTGCCTATGCTCGCCTTCACCTCGCCGCCGATGGCGACGGAGGCGCTGTCAACTCTCGTCAGTACCGCTCTCATTTTTTCTCCTTCCGTTTCTGCTGACCTCGCTGACGCCCCGTATCGAGGAAAGCCTGTTGATGACCGTCCGCAGAGCATCCAAATTCTTCACCTCAAGCGTTATGCTCACGACGGATTTGCTGCCCTCGATGTCTCTTGCGTTCATGCTCCGCACCTTGGCGTTCAGGGCGTTGAGCGCCGTCGCAATGTCCATGATAAGACCGCTGCGCTCGTGCGAGACGACCTTGATCGTCGTGGTGTAGGTCTCATTTATATCGTCCGCCCACTCGACCTTTATCCAGCGGCCCTCGTCCTCCGGGTGGGCGCTCCGGCGGATGTAATTTTCACAGTCGCAGCGATGTATCGACACGCCCTGCCCCCTCGTGATGAAGCCTGCGATCTCGTCGCCGGGGATGGGGGTGCAGCAGCGTGAGAACTTTATAAGGCAGTTGTCAAGCCCCTCGACAAGCACGCCGTGGACGGGCTTTACCTTCTTTTTCGCCTGAGTTTCACGGCGCTCCGCCGCCTCGGTCACCTTGTCAAGCACGGTCTTCTTCTCGTTTGCGTGGTGCAGACG